>TARA_R110001592_G_scaffold1970_2_pt1 | contig 93768 bp, 97 predicted proteins | sample TARA_R110001592 | Tara Oceans TARA_R110001592 (sample SAMEA4398387) | marine metagenome | biome: Polar Biome; feature: [SRF] surface water layer (ENVO:00010504); material: water (ENVO:00002006), including particulate matter (ENVO:01000060) such as... | depth 5 m
TCAAATGCCATTTCTGGGCTTCTTGGAAGATACAGAGCCGAGGTAGAACGGATTGAAACTGAATGGAACCAACGCTATGCCGCGGCCGGCGTAAGCGCCGAGGTGCATGGCGATGATGAAGGCGGTGTTTACATCGAAGCAGAGGCAAGAATCACTTTTACCTATGATATCGATGAGTTTTCAGGCTTGCCTAACTCTTATCCAACGGGAATGCAGGCTTTTGATAATATAAATGACATATGGGGTGATATTTTTGAGACAGACTCTGGGTTCGTTAATAAATTCTCGAACACAACCGTTCATATTGGCTGTAGATTTAATTTAGAACACCCCGAGATCGGAGAATCTGCGCTGATGTATGATCCGGATGGTTTTGATGCATTTTGCGCGGAGATTGATAAGTTAGATGACCGGCGGGATGGTTTCAAAGCAACTATTGATGAGTTTTTAAAACGCGAAGGCTATATGGAAGGCGGAGAATACCTCAAATTGGCATATGAAATAGAAGATACTCCTTTCGAGTCCTACGAATGGGATGTAAGGTCCGATGGAGAAGATCCAAGTGAGTCATATACCTCAACGGCTGCGGTATCTCACGAATTTAACCCCGAAGCACTTGGAGTAAGCCCCCAAGTATTGGTTCAAATCCTTGATTCACGTGAGTGGCGCCTTTTCATCAGAAAAGAGTTGCTTAAACAAGCGAGAGATGAGCTTGGAGTTGAATATTATCTTGATATCGAAAATAGCAGCGCCAGTGGAAGCTCTTTGATGGCGATCGAATATACCATCGAGTTTAAAATCACAGCAGACGACCCAGATGCTCGCGTGCAACTATTCCGAGAGCTTACGACGGGAGCGATGGATGATGAAGATGTATTGAATAATTTGTTTGATTGGGCAATGAAGCAAACGCTTAATGCTCGTTTGCCTGCTAGTCAACAACAAAATTTAAACGAACACCTCGTAAAAACGTGGAAAGGATTTTTAGGAAGATGAGCCAATATTTACAAGATCCCGAATATCTTTTTAGTATTCTTACCGCTCTAGTAAAGAAAAACGGTGGAAAAATAGAACTTACTGAAAAAGATATGAATAATGTTTCTAAAGGAGACTTAATGGGTATGTACTATGAGCCCAAAACAGGAACCCTTATACTTAAGGAAGTGGAGCCCAAAGATATGTTACAGGCTTCCACAATTGTGCGAGATAAATCTAAAGATAAGGTTTATGAAAATTAAATGGAGCACATTTCAACACACATATGTAAAGGTCAGAATATAGGGGTACATGGCAATCTTTTTGGGGGTATTATGTTGTCGTGGTTAGATGAGGCTGCCGGAGCATATGCTGGCCAGTGCTGTGACACTCCCCGAATGGTGACCCTAAAGCTTTCTGAGACTGTTTTTAAAAGACCAGTGCGACCTGGCCACCTTATAAAAATATATGGCAAAGTTGTGTATGTAGGTAACACTACAATTACGATTAAACTCGAAGCCAGAAGACACAGTGTATACAATGGCACCCAAAAACCCGTATGCGAAACCGAAATTACATATGTACGCGTCGATGGCGATGGAGATGCTATCCCTCTAAGCAATAAGGTGAAAGAAAAGTTCAAAAATGAAACTAAAAAAGAAGAAGAATTATATGAGGTATATGGTGGTGATTGATTTAGCAGTAATTGGATTTATTTGTATTAGTGTTATCGCTTCGTTGGCTAGTGCTAACACTGCCGCGGATTTAAAAATAAAAATGCCGGTAGAGAGCACATACAAGGCTTATTGTGCCAACTGTCACGAAGAAAAAAACCTTATTGATTATGATAAATCTGATGAAGAATTGCTATCAGTTATAAACACCGGTGGTGCTAACATGCCCGGTTATGGGTGGCTTTTGGATTCAGAAAATTCTGCGCGTATTTTAGAATATATTAAGGAGAGAACAAAATGAACACATTATTTGAAAATTGGCGAAATTTTACGATTAATCAATCAGATGATGACGGTATTATCAATGAAGCTAAAGAACTATGTAGAACATATAAAAATGGATTATTAATCCCCAAAGGAACTCAAGAGCGGGCTTTTTTAAATAAATTGCAAGAATTGCTTGCACTATACGAACAAGGGGAGATTTCTCGACGTGGATTTGTAAAAGGTATGGCTGCTGGGGCCGGTCTTGGGCTTGCTGGCTCGAGCGCAGCTGCAGCCGCTAAGATTTCGAAGCAGAGTGGCCGCGGAGCAGGTACGTTAGCGATAGGAAAGGGCGCCCAAATATTAGCTAAAGCTTTTGACGCTATTACTATGGGCGTAGAAAATTTTGTCACACAATGTTATGTTGATTTTATAGGAAGAAGAAAAAAGCCAATTGATGTCGGCGATTTAGATGATAGTCTACAGCTTTGTCTTCAGATTATCGCAGAAGATTTTAGATTGTCGAGAAAAAAATCTAGAGGTCAATGGGGTGACGATTCTGACTATGCGCGAGTTGCTAATTCAAAGCTATACATTGAAAAATTTGGCAAGGCTAGCCCAGGAACATATAATATGGCAAAAAATATGGAAGGCACATGGTCAATTGCTGATAGTTTAACTTCAACAGATCCTCTGAATAATATTTTTAATACCCTTACTCATGTAAATATTAATTTAGGCCCAGACACCGTTCAGTTTAGAGACATATATGATTTTAATCCGGCCGTTAATATTTTAGGCAGTGAAAGACTAAAAAAAGGACAAGGTTTTACTGAAGATCCAAATTTTTTCAAAAGTGAAGAAAATTTTTATGAGTTTCTTAAGGGCGCAATGAAGGGTAATTTAAAAGTATATCGCGGCCGCAAAAAAGGATGGGTTGAAGTTGGCTTCTTTTCTCGGGCTGGAATCGAAAATCTGTCAAGATTTTATATTGGTTTATTTAATTATCCTGGATATGGAGTAAATATTATGATACCGGTCTTAAGACCAGAGACAAAACTCCGCCCACCAACTTCAAAAACTTAGATATTGCTTGCATATATGTTGCTATAATGTTATAATAATTATAGCTACATATGGAGGCTATCATGATTAGAAAGTGTATGTTTTTTTTATCTTTTGGGATTGGCGCGCTGGTTGCCGGATCTCCAATTATTATTCACGATTTGGCAAATTTAGGTCACAAAAGTAGTTGGACCTCTTTTGATAAGCTTCGGGTTAAATCGTATTTTGAGCCAATTGGATGGGCTACCTCATTGGTACCATCGATTGGGCCGGTAAAAGGTATACACCATGTATCTTCTTTGGGGGACGCCTATTTCGATGGTGATTTGCCAAATGAAACAACGATGAACTTTCTTCGTGAAGTTGTCATGACGTCGCCCGGAAATACCAATAAGGGCGATGACTTTAAGACTAAATTTGAACGTCACGAAAAAAAAGCCGTGGCTTCCGGTAAAAATACTCACATTAGTAATATCACACAGGCCGTACCTTTTCATCGATATGGTCTCCCCTTTGTCGACCACTTTGCAATTACAATGAGAACTGATGTTGTTAATGGTGCACCCAAAAGCTCTTTTATTGTGTGGGGTCTCGGTGTAATTGCCGATCAACGCAATCCAAAGAATTTAGGACCTCAATACGACGACGTAGCCAAAATTCTCAATTTGGAAGGTGGTGATCTTATCCGGTGGACTTGCAACCTCGAGCGAGAAGGACTTGCAAAACCCTACTGGGTTTTGATTACAGAAAGAAGCGAGACTTCCAAGTTTAGCCACGAAGCCGTACAAAAAAGTTCGACCCAGAGAAAAAGTGAATGGCACGCAACCACGCGAAATTTACATATGTCGGGTAATGGTATGGCCGTAAGTGAGTTGTATAATTCGCTGTTTTAATATATAAAAACTATATATTATCATGAAAGAGCGTAAATTAACTAAAAAACCAAGTTCGGAAACAAATTTGGGAGACTGGTTTAAACGCAAAGGCGCGCCTGGTAAGAAAGGTGGATGGGTTGATTGTAATACTTGCCGTGATGGTAAGTGTAAGCCGTGTGGCCGTTCAGACGGAGAAACAAGGTCGAAAAAACCTAGGTGTAGACCCACTCCAAGTGCTTGCAAAGGCTTTAAAAATGAGGAGTTATACATGAATTTAGAACAAATTATTGCGGAAGAACTAACAGCTGTTCTTGATGAAAAGAAAAAGAAGAAAAAGTCTTCCGGCAAAAAAGATGCTTGTTATCACAAAGTAAAATCACGCTATAAGGTTTGGCCGAGTGCATATGCATCGGGCGCTTTGGTAAAATGTCGCAAAGCCGGCGCAAAAAATTGGGGTAACTCTAAGAAAGAATCTCTCGAAATCATGATCGAAGATGAGCTAGCTCAAGTTTTAAACGAAAAAGCAAAAAAAGCATGCAGTCCCTCCAAGGGGAAACGTTTTGCTAAGCGTGTCGACGGTAAATGTCGTTCATATGGGCAATCCGGTCAAGCAAAAAGCGGCGGTGACCGTATTAGGCCCGGTACAAAGAAGGGTGATGCATACTGTGCTAGATCCGCAGGAATAAAAAAATGCAAGAATCCGCCATGCGCAAATGCACTTTCTAGAAAAAAATGGAAGTGCCGCGGCAAGAAGTCTATGAAATAATGGCGTATTCAAACAAAGTAATAGATCATTTTCATAATCCGCAGAATGTGGGTAGTATGGATCAAAACGATCCAGACGTAGGTACCGGTATAGTTGGCGCGCCCGCATGCGGTGACGTTATGAAGTTGCAACTTAAAATCAATTGCCGCGGTATCATTGAAGATGCCAAATTCAAAACTTTTGGATGTGGTTCAGCAATTGCATCTAGCTCTTTAATTACAACGATCGTTAAAGGGAAACATATGAGCGAGGCAGAATCTATCAGCAACTCTGATATTGCCCGGGAATTATCTCTTCCTCCGGTTAAAATTCATTGTTCTGTTTTAGCAGAAGACGCAATTAAGTCTGCAATTAAAGACTGGAGGGATAAACGCCATGGCCATAACAATGACTGATTTCGCAATTCAAAAGGTATCAGATATAATGATGAAGAGACAGTCGCCTAATCATTATTTGAAGATTAGTTTAAAGAGCGGCGGATGTTCTGGATTCATGTATTCATACGATTTTATCGATTCGCCGGAAGAGAAGGATAAAATATTTGATTTTGGAGAAGTAAAAATATGTATCGATATAAAGTCATACCTGTTTCTCAATGGAATGGAAATCGATTATGAAGAAGATATTTTAAAGTCCGGATTAGTATTTAATACACCAAAAGCGCAAAGATCTTGTGGTTGCGGTGAAAGTATCTCATTTTAAGGAATAATTATTTATATGAAATTAATATTAGAAAATTTTAGAAAATTTATCAAAGAAGCGAAACACCTAGTGTGTCCTCCGGCGACTCAAGATTTAGAGCTTAATACCAAGAATAGGGACTCTGCTATTCAAGCAGAGCACATACAATATGGGCCTTTAAACGTTGATGAGCCGGCCGACTATTGGGAGAACATAGCCGAATATTGGAATACGACCACTGAAGCTGCTATGAATTCGCGATGCGGTAATTGTGTTGCTTTTGATCTGTCTCCTCGCATGCTAGCATGCATGCCCGGGGAGACTTCCGACGAAGATGGATTACTTGGGTACTGCTGGATGCATCATTTTAAGTGTCATAGCGCGCGCGCATGCCGAACATGGGCAAAGGGCGGACCAATAGAAGACGACCATATTTCCGAAGATTGGCAGAGTCGGTCCAATATAGGCGATAAAGATGAAACTCCTATTTGAAAATTGGCGAGAATTTATTAAGGAAGAGGTTGAAATTCCTGCTCATTTGAAGAGAACCGTTTATCGCCATGATGATGAATTGGATAAAATGGAATATCAACAAATTAAAGACGCAATCGAGTACTTTATTGAATTGGCCAATGACGAAGCGCCAATTAAACAATATGAAGAACTGACGGGCGCCCAGCAAAAGATTGTGCAAGCTGTCAGTTTGTTTACTGGGGAGTTTTACAGCGTCTTACGAAACTTAGACAGCCCTGAAGAGAGGATGTCTCTTACGCAATCTCCTACGATTAGTAAGAAGAAGATGGCGCGCATTGCAGCTATGGATCATCCAGTACCCATTCAATTCGCTAAAGACCGGTCTGATCAGAAACGCGCCAAATTTAAAGTAACGCCGCAATCGCTAGATAAATCTTTTAAACTTTTGTATATCATAGCTCAGCTAGAACTACCTGAAAAGTTCCGCCAACCTGTCTATAGGGGGATAACTCTTACTCGCGTACAATTTTATAAACTTGTAAAAAGCAAAAAACCCATATTTCATGGAAATTTGCAATCATGGACGACAAATGGACGACGAGCAATTGATTATTCACAGCCGGAAGACAATAGTACATCGAACACCTTAGCTGTTGTTATTGAGATTGAGGATCCGATCACTGGCACACCAATCATGGGGGCTTCTGATTTTGTAAAAGAAGCGGAGATAATAAAAGCCGGCAGTTTTAGTGTAATAAGTTATGCCAAAGAACAAAATGAAAAAGGTTATCCTTATTATCGAGTAAAAGTTAAAGAAATTAACAATCCACCCGAAAGCACTGTTTTGGACAAAATCAAAGCAACAGCCAAAAAGATGTTTAGCCCTAATATTAAAAGAGGTGGTGGCGCCGGCGCAGATGAATATATCGCCCCTAAGCATGCATATCGAGCGCTACAGGAAAGTATAAAATGAAACTCCTACTTGAAAATTGGCGAAAGTTTGTAAATGAAGATTATGAACCCATTACAACCCTTCGTATATTCGACTTCGATGAAACAATAGCCCATACGAGGTCAGAAACACGGGTTAAAGCCCCCGATGGCTCTTCCGCGTCTCTACGTGACCAAAAAGAGTTTGAAGGCTACATGCAGGCTGCAGCAAAGAAAGAAGGGGTTTCTAGTTTTGATCCTGTCGCCGAATTGCAGAGACTTGGATATGAGATTGATTTAAGTGATTTTTCAATTGTCAAGGAACCTGATGAAATAACCATTGTAACAAGTATTATGCGAGAATTTCCTCAAGATTCCAAAACTTATGTTATGACTGCTCGGAGAGGCAATTCCCTTGGACCTATTATGGATTATTTGGATGAAGTCGGTATTGATTCCTCGCAAGTGCGGCCAATAGCGACTCAAGGTGAATCTAAAGGAGACGTCATGGTTGCAATGATGAAAAACAAAATAATGGATAGTGGAAAATCCAATATTAATCGGATTGAATATTATGAAGATTCGCAGAAAAATATTGACGACGTAATACAAAAAATGTGTTATAGTGAAGAAATAGGTGATATCAAGCCTGACAATTTTCAACTTATAATTTACAAAGTATCCAACGTTGCCGGCCAATATATCCTGCAAAAGATTGAATGCGAAGAAGGAAACTAATTACTTTTATGCGCGCAATATACGATCGGTGGAAAAATTACTTAATGTTTGAAAATGATTTAGAAGACAGTAGTGAAGTAGCAAAAGCTAGCATTATCACAAAAGATAATAAGATATTAATTCTTTTAAGATCTTCGTATATAACGGATTATGCAGATGAGTGGGATTTGCCCGGTGGCCACCTTAGACGGGCTGAAGAGGCAGAAATTGGCTTGGATCGCGAAGTTTTTGAAGAAACTGGCTTGGATATATCAAGTTTTGGTCATGAAAAAATAATGACAATGGACAATATACATTTTTATTTGATACGGTATAGTAAAAATAGCGAGGAAATTGCCATTGAAGTCAGTGAAGAGCACACAGACTTTGCGTTTATTTCCTACGAAGAAATACAAAATTTTAACATTTCAGAAAAATTTATCAAAGTGATCAATAAATCCATGGGATTCAGTGATGAATGACCGTGCCGATCACTATGTAATAATAGAATATGGGGGTTATTAACTATGGCAACAAACACCAATAATGGTTGGAATGAATATTCACGACTTGTGTTAGAGCAGCTTGAGGTTCTAAGTATCGGTATTGATTCAATCAGGACCGAGCTTCAAACTGTTAATCAGGAATTAGCAATTATAAAAGCCAAAGAAGATAAGGTAACTGAGCTAAGAGTGTGGAAAGATAAGCTTGATGAAGTTATTTCGCCTACTCAATTAAGACAGTATATCAAAGCTATTGACGAGCTTAAGGAATTTAAAACAAAAGCAATTACAATATTTGCTGCAGCTCAAATTGTAATGATGGGGTTTTTTGGCATAATGAAGTTTATGGAATAACACCATGCCCTCCAGCAAAAAGAAATATAATTCTGTAAGATTACAAAAAATAATAAAACAAATATCCGGTGAGATTGACCCCGAAAATGGTGCGCTTGAGCCAGCATATCGTGTAAAAGGAGACGGAATTATCTGGTGCTACTCTCCTATAGCAAAAACAATGGTTAGAATACTTAGAGGTAGCAAAGCTTACTTGCTACAAGAAATAACAAATGAAAACGAGGAAACTATGATATTTGTGCCGTATGAAGTTGTATACATCAACAAAGAAGAACTAATAGAGATTGGATATAATTAATATGTTTTTTTCTTTAAATGATTATTGGAAGCCGATCGCTCTATTCTTATCTGCATGGATTTTTTACAATCTCACTGGATTCGAATTTACCGTTATAACGTTGTTAGCTTTAATATGGTTAAAAAAATAAACCTAACATGGCTAGAAAGAAAAAGAAGAAAAAGAAAATTAATGACAAAGTTGTCGTTATTAATGTTACAAGAAATAAACGTAAAATACGAATTCTTGATCTTGAAGAAAAAAAAAGAAGCGTAACCGACAACAAAACTGATATTAATGAATAATTTCGCCTATTTATTTAGATCAGTTGGGCTTTTGTTTTGGAAAAGAAAGAATCATTTGGCAACGAAGTTGCAAAAGACATAGATCCTGGAGATTTGGTTAAGTGGACCAAATGGAACGTCAACAAAGAAGATTATGATGACAAATTTGGTATTGTTGTTTCCATAAATGAAGAAATAAGAGGAAACAGAATGGTCTCAGTTGCCCGAGTAGTACCTTTTTTCAATCCTCGTATTGAGATGGATTTTTTTACTATGAGCCTTAAACTTATATCAAAAGGTTCAAAAGGATCCAAAAAGGACTAATTATAGTATAATTTGAGATTAATCTATGCCAAATGCCGACCACGATAAATTGAAAGAGCTAATAAAGGATTTTTTACCCTATGCACAAAAGCGAATGGGCTTTACAAAGAAGCCACGCGTACTCTTTCGAAGAGATTCAAAAAATGCGAAAAACATACTTGGAAAAACCGCACATTATGATCCCCAAGATTTTACTGTTGTTTTGTATACTAGTGATCGTCATCCAAAAGATATAATGAGATCTTTATCACACGAATTAGTGCACCACAGTCAAAATTGTCGGGGTGAATTTGATAAGCCATCAATTGCCGGCGAACAAGGATATGCACAGAAAGATCCACACTTGAGAGAGATGGAGAGAGAGGCATATGAATTAGGAAATATGTGTTTTAGAGACTGGGAAGATAATTATAAGATATCGATGACTAATTATAGTGTTACTCAAATGTCTTTATCTGAGTGGCGATGTCTCGAATTAAACAAACTAGTTACAGAGAGATTAGTTAAAGGAGTAAAATAATGAGTAACTTTGAAGATTGGAAGAATAAAGAAAGAGGTCAAATTTTGGCTAAAAGATTTGGCATTAAATTTAACTTAGATGCCTTAAGTGAGAACACAAAGGAGTATGATTTAGATGAAAATGCAAATGACCGCATATTCGCACCTAATCACTACTGCGCGCATCACGTTAGATATGAGGGGCGCGAGGGTCATACGGTAGATCATAATTGGAATGAGGAGCTTCAAGAAGTGACTCAGTACGATATTAAATTTGAAGACGGTACTGTTGTAAGAGACGTACATGTTGATCAATTAGATATATTGGAAGCTAGCTTACCAGAAGGTCATGGTGGTAGTTCTCATCCACCAGCTAAGAGAGACTCTAAGAAAAAGCCAATGACCCAGGACAAGGATGACGTCGATGGCGATGGCGATACTGAGGAAGAGATTCCAACATATGCCGCCAAAGGCAAGACGAAGAAGAAGAAGAAGAAAGGTGGGAAAATCCCTCCGCAATTTCAAAAGCATGTAAAAAGTAAAACATCCAAAAAAGAGCCAATGAAAGAAGAAGCTCGAGAATTAAAAGAATTAATTAGGCAACAAATTAAAATTGCTATAGAGGAGATAAGAAATGAATCCTAGACGTAGACTATTGCTTCGTAAACTAGCACAAAAAAATAAAGCTGAAGCTGTAACTCAAAAAGAAGCTAAAATTGAGATACCGAAACAGCAAGAAATATTGCCGCCGGTGCTAAAGCAAGAAATTAAACCAAAACCTACTAAGAAGCCAATTACCAAAAAAGCTAAACCTATATCTACAAAAAAAGGCAAGTAATTTATGTCAGTTGATTTAAATAGATTAACCAGACAATTCTTAATGAATGAAGAGCAAATCCCGGATGATGTTTTTACATTAATACAGGGTCTTGGTGATGTTTTAGCTAATTTTTCGCCGCGGACCATGGCTGAGAAGCGCCGAGTTAATCTAGCAAAAAAACAACTTAAAGAAATTAAATATCATGCTAGAAAAATGTATAATAAAGTATCAATTCTAGAAGAGAAATTGAATGTATTAGAAGAAAGCTTAAAAGAAGGTAACTAAATCAATGTTATTAATGGAAGGCCCAGTTGGCCACATGGCTCACCCATATGAAAAACACGATCTTACTTTTCGTGAATTAATAGATATGTTTAGAGTAGCCTCACAAGGGTTTCCTAAATTGAATGTTACAGAAAAGCTTGATGGCCAAAACATTCTTATCACTTACGATCCTGAACTCGGTCGAGCATTAGCTGTACGTGCAATGGCTGCGCATGCTGCGGTCGGCGGGATTGACAAAGAACAGCTTAAGAGTTACTTTACGGTTGAGCGAGAGAAAAAAAAATATGAGTCATTATTAAAAAAGGGTGCCTCTAGAGACGAAGCAACAAAACAAGCGAAGGCGGCGCGACTGGATTCAACACAGCAAGGCTCCGGCGTAGTTGCTGCTTTTTTTGACGCAATGCAAAACTTTGAAGAAGCTGCACGGAATCTGCCCAAAGATTTGTTTATTTCTCCTAATGGAAATAAAATATTTTATAATGGCGAAGTCATGGACCCTAGAAGCCCTAATGTTGTCGATTATGATGCCCGGGTTTTATCACTCCACAGGACCGGTCTTCAAGAGTTAGTTAACAATAAATTAGTACCTTATGAAAGTGATCAGGCTGAAGAATTAGCTAGCCGGCTAGAGTCGGAGCTTAGCAACATACAGAAAGACGATTTGCCTGTAATCGCTGTAAACGCAATAAAAGATTTTACTGATTTTGTTGAGAATCGAGAAGCATATCAGATTGCTATTCGTAGGTTGCGCTTACTTGGGCGCCCCGGCGAAACAATTGGTGGATTTTTGAAAGGAAGAATTACAGAATACCTATCGTCGCGACTTCAAACTTATATGAACGATAATACTATTGAAGCAATTGCAGACGCTTTTTTGTATTTGCATGCAGAAAACAAAGCACCTAGAAAAACAAAAGAAATTGCCGCGGCAGTTGTAACAATCCCGGCACATGAAGTTCAAAATAAAAATTTAGTCATTGACCTTTTAACAAACAATAAGGAAATGAAAAGTATTTTAAGAGTAGCTATTAATCCACTTGAACAAATAATACATGATTTTGCAACATCAATACTTGATAGTATGAAAAGCGCATATATTGTTCAATCGGGAGTTGCAGTAAGCAAGCTTAAAGGAAAAGTTGCACAGCAAATATCCAGAGTTAGAAAAACAGCTTCAAAAGCAGATTTAGAAGTGCTGCAAAGAAGTGTTAAGAAACTTTTGGGGGGTGAGGACGTCGGAGATGTATTATCAGATGACAATTTACACGCCGCTGTTGAGAAGATCACAACAGCTGTTGAGGGTCTTGTATTTGATTATAATGGAAGAACATATAAATTTACCGGTAATTTTGCGCCCATCAATCAAATGATGGGTTTGGGGCGATATTCGCGTGGCGAAGATGAACCCAAGCCAACCATGGGTGAGAGCGACGTTGACACAGAGGATACCTCATATGAACAAGAAGATGATATTAACCAAGTAGTTGTAGTCTATCCGGGACGGTTTCAACCTATGGGAAGACACCACTTGGCAACATTTAGAAGCCTTCAAGCTAGATTTGGTGATGCAAATGTATATATTGTTAGCAGTGATCCGGACGAAAAAGAAAAACAAAAAAAGAAAGTTAATCGCTCTGAGAATCCCTTAAATTTTGACGAAAAAGCAGCAATCATGATAAAGCATGGGGTTGATCCAGACAATATTGTTAAAGTCGATAACCCATATAGCCCTGTAGAGCTATTAAGAAATTTCGATCCTGATACAACTGCAGCCATCTTTGTATATGGTGCGAAAGATGCTGGTCGATTGCCTTACACAAAAGCTGATGGCTCGCCGGGATATTTTCAAAAATATGAAGAAAATGAAGAAAATTTAATTGGATTTGAAAGCCATGGCTATGTTTATGTAGCGCCACACTTATCGATCGGAATTCCTGGCTTTGATGAAATGTCAGGTACAACAATTAGAGCGGTATTGGGTACCGGAAATCGCGAACATTTTGAAAACATAATGGGGTGGTATGATGAGGATATTTTCAACATGTTGGTCGGCAAGCTCCGGGGACTCTCCGAGTCTAAAGACAATGAGTTATTAGACTTTATTTTAAAAACTGTTGAAAAGAATCTAGAAGAGATTTCGTTATCCGGAAATGCCGCGGGGCATGCCGGCGCGTTTGGTAATGCAAAAACCGTCAGGCGATTTAACAAGAGCCAATCAAAGGATGCAAGACTTAAAAACAAGAAAAAAAGAAAAAAGAAAGTAGATGAAGAAATGGTTGACTCAATAGTGGACTATTTAGTTAATAAGGGTATGGCGCAATGAACCAAATTGATAGAATAAAATATTATGAAAACATAGAAGAAGAAAAACTTCTTAGAGAGAATATACGACAAATTATTAGGTTTGTCAAGGAAAAAAGAGCTACAGAGTCAAAGAAAACCAATGACGAATTAATGCAATTAAGAGGCCTAATTCATGATATTGTGACTACTGAGCGAGCAAATATCTATGAAGTTGCAACCCCTGATAACGATCCTGCTCCAAATAAGACCACGGGGATTAATGTACTTGAAGATCTTTTAAAGAAAATTATTCCAATTCTGGAAGATGACTATAAGTTGTTGACCACTAGTACAGAGCAACGAAGCTCTTTTAGATCCCATATTATCAATGGTGTGGTTAGTTCACTAGCACCGGCAAAAGCAAACGATAGCGCTGAATTAACTGCAGATGTTAGGGAAGCTTTGGAAGTTGATATTGATGGTGACCAAGATCCACCAGAGTTTATTGATATTAATAAAGATGAGGTACCCGCCGAGGAACAGGCTAGCCCCGAAGAAGAATTTGGTTCTGGTCTAGAAGATCAAGATGAAACTGGCCGAAATATGGCTTTCCAATCATTCAAAAAAATCGAAAAAGGTGTATTAGACTCATATGAGCTTTTGCAGGATCCGGATGATAAAAAATTGTTCTATGATTATCTTTTAGCTAATTTAAAATTGTATTTTGATAGGTTTGAATCAGAACTAAGCACCGATGTTACAGAGCCCGAAAGCGCTGAATATGAACAGGCCAAGGAGCCTGAACCAACGGCTTCCAATGATTTAAATTTAGAAATTTAATATAATTTACTTGACAAATAGATTAAATCAGATTACGCTAATAGCTGTGACAGCAAATGATAGTTAATTAATATTATGATTAGTAAATATAAACTATATTCAATATCAAATCACTTAAGAGATAATAATAGATCATCAGATCAATTTGAAATTGCATTAAATGCTTTGTCTTTAGAAGAAGTAATTGCTTTAAAATTAGAACTATCATCAAAAATATTAAACTCTAAAATGTATGGATTTAATTTATGGAAAAATGTACCAACAATAATCAGAGACTCAATATTAAAATATGCTCTGAGCGTTACCAAGTCCAAAAAAGATGCTAGCAGGTATCTGGGAATCAATCTAAGAACACTCAACAACTTAATTAAGAAACACAGAATAACTGATTATTTTGAAAACAACATTGACAATCTCGTTGATTAATGTCATAATGTTGTATGATCTTTAAAATATAAAACGTCATGCGAATGTAAATTTACCAATAACAAGTGTTCCATTTCTCTCATGAGCACTAAGACACATAAGTCTATATTAAACTGGAGAGTAGCACGGTGTGAGCAAAAGATCACCACGCATGACCAATTCCTGGGGACGCAACGGCTTCGACAGGGTAAGAAAGAAGAATAGTGCAAGTAGGTTAGATACGACCTTAACAGTTCAAAAACAATAGTTGCAAATAACAACAACCACTTCGAACAGCGCTTAGCCGCTTAGTAGGGAGGTCGCTCAAAGCCTTCTATCCAATTTGAGCAAACCAACAGATAAGTTGCAAAAATCAAACCATTTATCGCAACAGGATGGTAAGCGATATCTTAAAACCATCTATATTTGTCGGTAACTAAAGAAATCGACTAAGCTTGTGAATGACTACAATTGGACTTATCTTGGACGCGGGTTCGACTCCCGCCGTCTCCACCACATTAAAAAGCTTTAAATTTAATCTAAAAAAGATTATAATTATACAGAATCGTAGATTCAAAAATGATATCAAATAATAAAAGGAAAATTATGGGACACTTAACAAACATATTAGATTGGCTCCGTGTTAACACAGGACTCGACACCACATTCACCGCAGGCGCGGTAGAAACCACCACCGACTTTAGCTCATATACAGTAAGCGAATTAAGAGATGTTGCCAAGAGCCGCGGCCTCAAAGGATACTCATCGTTAAGAAAAGCAGATCTAGTTAATTTATTAACCAGTTAAAAAATATAAGATGATGTGGTCCTGTTTCGGGACATCTTTATATATACTAATGTAGTATGATGGTAAAAATAGCATTTTATAAGGGCGAAGGGAATATAATCAACCGGATTGTACGCCGTTGGTCTGGTAGTCCTTATAGTCATGCAGAATTAGTAATGCCTGATAATAAAACTTGGATTGGAATTAGTCCATTTTTAAATTCAGAAGTATGCGCTAGAAACGTTTTGAAGAATCCCAATCTTAATTTAGGAGATTGGGATTTTCTTAATTTTGATATTACCGATGAACAAGTGTCGATCATAATGGAATTTTATGAACAGACAAAAGGCAATAGGTATGATTGGATTGGCATGCTTTTATCTCAAATGGTACCGTTTGTCATTAAGCAAGAAAAGAAATGGTATTGCAGTGAATGGATAGCATACGCGCTTAGAATTGCAGGGGTATTTGATTGGCGAATAATTAAAATTTATGATCAGTATGACTTATCACCGGGCACACTTTATCGCCTTGCCTGTGAAGCGCAAGTTTATAATGAAAGTAAAAAACTGAGCGATGACGGCGCCAATAAATAAACTTCAAATAGCTAATTTACACAGATTTGATATAATTGTTAGCTTATTGTTTATTCACCAACATTACAAAAAAAATGATTACGGATACAAGTTGTATAAAATATCAAAGCAACATGGTCCATTACATTTTATGCAGCTGATTGAAAGCTTTGCGCAACATGGCTTCAAAAAAGGGCACTTATTAATAACCAATAATTATTATTTATATGGCGACGGGGCTCACAGACTAGCATGTTGTTCTTATTTTAATATTGCAAATATTCCAACTAAAATTACAATAAATCCACACACATATGTTAATAATTATGGATTAAAATGGTTGCAAGACACATACTGTAAAGAGGATATTAAAAAGATAGTTGATTTTTATTGCAGATATGTTGTCGAAATAATTGATAATTGCGATTCTCCTAAAAAAATAAAAAAGAGAATAAATTACTTGATAGAAAATAACTATGATGATAAAAATATCATTAATATAGATGAGTATCTTGATTTAATTTTTATCAATCAATAACGACGATTAATCAGACAAGAATCTAATTATAACGAGGTCATCTGTATGAAAATCATTATAAAAGAAGATAATAAAGACAAAATTGATGAAGCCCCTGGTGACTTTACTCAATTCAATCGCCCCGGTAAGTTTAGATCATTCGACGATATGTACCCAGATACTAAGGCCGATTCTGAAAAAAGCCACCCAGACGATGACCAAAGACAGCAACAAATGGACGATTTTACCGCTGAACAAGATGTAGAATTAGCCATAGATGCAGCAAATCAAAAAGTTGATGATATAGCTGATTTTATTGCAAATAAGATCTTGCCTAGGATGGCGCGCGATAATAGAAATCTTGTAAAACAATCTAAAATAAATCAACTTGTTAGTCAAGAACTTGATTCAATTGCAGATCGAATGGAAAAAAATAATCTGAGGAGTTCTTCTGGCGCGCCCAACTTAGACCTCCAAGGGATTCGGGCTCCCCCTCGGCCCTCGACCCAAAACTCTGCGCAAAACAGTGCCTCTCGTACACCGGCCACGCAAGCAAAAATTAGTGAAATTAAGATTAGAATAGAAAATAAATAAAAATTAAGAGTTTATTGCATAGTTACTTATAGAAAGGAATTAATATGTAATGTTTGCAAAAATATCTTATTTGGCGATTTCTTTAGTTTTTATGACTGGTATTGATAATCGTCAACAAGTTGATATTAACTCAGACATTAGCATCAATTCCAAAATAGCAGAGGATACTAAGTTATCGCAAGCCTCGCTAAAAACAAGTAAGTCAAGAAACAAAGCAAGAAACGCCGCAGTGTCCATAATTACGCAATATGGATCTGGTTCAGGGACTTATTTTAAAATTGGTGACTATTATATTGTTATAACAGCCTATCATGTTATTGAGGGCCACAAGGTGGCTATTGTTGAAGGCCGCGGCGGAGAGCGCGTAATTGCTCAACCAATTATAAAATCTAATCACGGTGATATTGCCATACTGTTGGTACCAAAATTATCATCAAGAGAACCTTTAAAATTAAAAACTCTGTCTGAAAAACAAAAATCTAAAATTGATAAATTAATCGGCAAAAATGTAACATATACAGGATTCCCGGCACATCATGACCTCTTAACAGTTGATGGCAATATAGCAAATGTTGAAAAAGGGTTTATTATTGTACACTCATATGCGTGGCCTGGCTCCTCTGGATCTGGTGTTTTTGACTCCAAAGGACGTTTAATCGGAGTTGTTAGTGCCGTCGATGTGGGTCAGTGGCATCCGAATATACCCCCTACAATTGTTGAGGATATAGTGTGGGTCTCACCCAGCTGGGACATATCTGAAAAAGAAATTGAGTTTTATTTAAAAAATCGGGGGAATAGATGAGTGAAAACAACATTAGCAGCCCTGCTATCTTTAATTGTAGTCGCATGCGGCCATGATTATCAGATAGCAGACGGCAAAACAGTTATAGAAACCGTAGTTGAAACTGTTGAGGTCGAAGTCGAGGTACCCGGCGAACCAGAAACCATATATATTGAAGTTGGTGACACCGGCGAAGTTGAGACCGGTGAAGTTTGGGTCGACTCATTTACTCAGCCAAGCGGAATTAGCGGCGTTGATATTTTATGGGTTATTGATACTTCCGGCTCAATGCATCGGTATGATGCGGAATTATTAGCCGGAATTGATGCGATGATGGCCGCTCTTCCCCCGACAGGGTGGCGATTAAACATGATATCTAACGATCCGGCCCGGGCCACAATGGACAGTCAATTTCCTTTGGTGCCCGGTGACACAGCTATAGATGCTCAAGATATGTATACTAGGATGTCTAGAGGGCCTTTTGAGGCTGGTTTCGACGCCACCTATGAATATATCATAAATAACCCTTACGCGGCAACGTGGATGCGTACAGACGCAGCATTGCTGATTGTCTTTGTGTCAGACGAAGAAGAACAGAGCCGAGATACAATGATTAATGTTGATGACTTTATATCGTGGTATTCGTCTCAAAGAGCAACTGTGTTTTTAGCTTCAGTCATAAATATAGAAGAGGCAGACACAGCCTGCACGCCTCCGGCGAGCATGATTGATATTGGTCATAGATACATGGAGGCTACAAATTTTTATGGTGGTTCTGTTGTTGATATATGTTCGGATGATTGGACGCCCGGCGTTGCTGCTGCAGCCCATGAAGTATCACCGCATGAAAAATGGAGACTAACTTATATACCTGTTGAAAGCTCAATTGTTGTTTTTATAAACGGGGTATTAAATACAGACTGGAATTATGATTCTACCAGTAACGAAGTAGTATTTAGCGTTATACCAGATGGTGGAAGATTAGTAGAAATTGGTTATATTATTGAAAGTGAAACAACTTTAGGTACCGGCGAAGTCGATACGGGTTTATTAGATACCGGACCCTAAATAAACTAATTTGCTTGACATAATAAGAAATACGAGTTACAATAGGGAATGTTAGCTCCCGTAGCTCAGCTGGATAGAGCATCGGCCTTCTAAGCCGAGGGTCATTGGTTCGAGTCCAATCGGGTGCACCATAACTAAATTATAAGAATAGGAATTAATTATGAAGGCAAGAACACCTTATGACACCGTTGTAGTTAGTGGCGGTTTTGATCCAGTACATGTAGGTCACGTTAGAATGATTACAGAGGCCGCCAAATACGGTGATGTAATTGTTGTGGCCAATTCTGATGACTGGCTTGAAAATAAAAAAGGTTATATATTTATGTCCTGGGAGGAACGTGCAGAAATATTATCCTCTTTTAAAGGTGTTGTTAAGGTTGAGAGGGTCGATGACACTGATGGCACCGTTTGCGAGGCGCTAAAAAGACTAAAGCCAACCTATTTTGCCAACGGCGGCGACAGACAAGACACAAACACTCCGGAGATGCATGTTTGCAAAAAATTGGGAATTGAATTGTTGTGGAATATTGGCGGAGGAAAAATACAAAGCAGCTCGTCGCTAGTTGAAAAACAAAAATCGAATTACGATGGGGTGTAGCGCAATTGGCAGCGCATCCGGTTGTTACCCGGAAGGTTGGTGGTTCGATTCCACCCGCCCCAGCCATTATTGCCCCTTAGCTCAGTTGGTAGAGCAAGCGACTGTTAATCGCTGGGTCCACGGTTCAAGTCCGTGAGGGGCAGCCATATCGCGGGAATAGCTCAGCGGTAGAGCCCCACGTTGCCAACGTGGATGTCGCGGGTTCGAATCCCGTTTCCCGCTCCATTTTTTCATTAACGTCTATATACTATTAAGAGGTGCTAATGAAAAAAATAATATTTTTTCTATTTTTATTTGTAGCTTGTGGAGAGCCGGCCACATTAGAGGTGGGAGATACACAGGCCATAACACAAGATGAAGAAAAACAGATAGACGAAAAAGAGGCTGAAGAGGAATTATTTGGTGTAATTCCAAGCGATGATTGTCAACAAGTCAATTTAGGAGATAAAGCTTGTAATATACGATTGTATGATCAAAATAATGAAATTTGGGAATTGTATGATCATATAGGCGATGTAATACTGATAGATTTTTCCGCCGGCTGGTGCGGACCCTGCCAAGCAGCTGCACACTATACTCAACCGCTACAAGATGATTATCAGACCATCGGCGTACAAATTGTTACAATATTAATTGATGGCCCAGTAGGTGGAATTGCTCCAACTGAAGCCGACATTGATGATTGGGTAAATTATCATAATATAACTTCGGCGCCAATATTAATGGGTAGTCGCGATACAATTTTAGACCCAGCAGCGATTAATGGCTATGCAATATCCGGATATCCAACTTACATTTATATCGATCGTAATATGAGATTTTATGCTGGTCACACGGGCTACAATGATGATTTTGTAAGACAAAAAATCAATGAAGCTTTATAATTGACTTAATTATGATATAGTGTTAATATTATAGCAAGTTCAAGGACAAACAAATAATTATATAACTAATTATAACAACCCACATATGGTTTATGAAAAAGAAAAATTACGTAATTGACACCAGTGTTTATTTAACAGATTCCGAGTCAATAAAAAGTTTCGGAAATAACGACATTATTATTCCTCTAAAAGTTCTAGAAGAGATTGATTGTCACAAAAAGAGACAAGACAACGTTGGAGCAAATGCCCGGCGTGTAATCAGATTTCTAGACAATCTTTGCCAAAAAGGTGACTTGAGCAAGGGTGTTAGAATTGATAAAGGCAAGGGTATTTTATCAGTAAAGTCACTACACGATATTGAGCTTGACGCCTTAAAGCCAAACTTAAGCTCTAATGTGCCCGACCACATTATTGTAGCAACTGCATTGACGGTGAAAGCACAACAGCCTGATAGAAAAACGGTGATGGTCACCAATGACATTAATATGCGTGTTATATGTAATTCTTTGGGTCTAGAGTGCGAGGAATTTAATCCGGCCCAAGTTGTTGAAAATATTGAAAGATTATATACTGGGTTCTCATCTATTTTAGTTGACGAACAAACAATTGACCAGCTTTATTCTGGTGAAGAACTTATTTTAGAGCATGAACTTAAAGATGTGTGTCCTAACGAATATTTAATGTTAATATCGAACACCAATGATAAGAAGACTGCATTGGCGCGCCATTTGGGCCCCGGAGCCGCCTTGAAAAAAATATCTAAATTTAAAAAAGGAATTTGGGGAGTTGACGCTAGAAATAAAGAGCAACTTTTTGCTTTAGATTTATTGATGGATCCATCTATACCTATTGTTACTTTAATTGGCAAAGCCGGCTCGGGAAAAACCTTATGTGCAATTGCGGCCGGCCTCGAGCAAGTCATGGCTGATGGTGCTGAAGCAAAAAGATATAAGAGATTGATTGTATCTAGGCCCGTGCAACCGTTAGGGAAAGACATCGGGTTTCTTCCCGGCACACTGGAAGAGAAAATGACCCCATGGCTAACACCAATTCAAGATAATCTAAAGTTTTTAATGGGTGACGATCGCACAACATTAGAAATGTATATGCAGAAAGGCATGATTGAAATTGAAGCTTTGACTTACATTCGCGGAAGATCAATATCAAACGCCTTCATAATTATTGATGAAGCTCAAAACTTATCTAGCCATGAATTGAAAACAATAATCACCCGTGTTGGCGAAGGTACAAAAATAATCCTGACGGGAGATATAGAACAAATTGATAGCCCGTTTGTTGATGAAACGACAAACGGTTTAACTTACGCGATAGAAAAATTTAAAGATCACACACTGGCAGGCCATGTTACTTTACACAAGGGTGAACGCTCAAAAGTTGCATCACTTGCTGCTAGAATTTTATAAATAAGGATAATAAGGATAATATGGAAAATATGAACATTGATGAAGAAAACCCTCAACTTAAAAAAGTTGTATTTAAAAACACGGAACTGAAAAAAATAATTGTTAATTTTGTCGGCAACGTGAAAGATGAAGAAAATGTTACAGTGGAAATGATAGTCGAAACTATGGCAAAAGAATTTCCAGAATTTCTCTTAGCGGTTGCTGAAGAGAATTGGATTAGAGGTTATCAACAAGCTTTAATTGACTCTGAACAAGACGAACATTTTTTTGAAAATGCCGAGGGCGCCCCCAAAAATGATAAAATACATACTTGAAAACCAAAACCAATTAAAAGAAAAACAAAACGAATTTTATACTGTCAACAACACACATATTTACGTAAAGAATAAAGTTGTATCCCCCGGTAATAACGCCGTCGACGTTAAAAATGTTCTAGCAAAAATAGAGTCTATGATACCTGCTCATTTGTTGGTATATATCGAATTTATATTTGTAGGTTGGTTTGACGAATTTGAGAAAAGAAACATTAATTCGTATTACGAAGACGGAACAATATATGTTAGTAACTTTCAGGACAGCGAAGAAGATATGATTGATGATATTGTTCATGAGATTTCTCATTCGCTTGAAACACCATTAGGTCATGAAATTTATGGTGATGGAAAAATTGAACAAGAATTTATTGCAAAAAGAACAAGATTGTTTCATTTATTGGAAGCTGATGGACATAATGTAAGAATCCTTGACTTTATGAATACTGAATATAATATTGAGTTTGATAATTTTTTATATAAAACAATAGGTTATGATAAATTGTCAAATTATATTGCCGGCCTGATGCTTAATGCATACTCTGCGACGTCAATACGTGAATATTTTGCTGAGGCGTTTCAAGAGTTCTATCTAGATTCTGGGTCCAATTATATACAAAAGCTCTCTCCAGCCACATTTCAAAAAATAAATGAACTTCATATTGGTTTTTTTCTTGACAAGTGAGAATTCTGTGGTTATAATATAACCATGACTCAAACTGCACATATTTCGTTTTCTGAACTAAAACAATGGGTTCAATGCCCTTTTTACCACAAATTGGTAAGAATTGATAAGCTCGGTGGTTTTCGCGGTAACGAATACACAGCATTTGGAACTGCAATTCACTCAGTGTGTGAAAAGAAGCTGCTTCACGAAGAAATGGAAAGTGATTTTTTTGTGAAAGAGCTTGAGAAGAACATCGCTGAATTAGATGACGACATAGATATTAATAATAAACTAGTTGCCGATATGTCGCATCAAGGAAATAAGATTATTCCTGAAATTGAAGATGGTCTGAAAGAATATTTTGGCGAATATGAAGTAGTTGCCGTAGAACAATCTTTGATGGAGCCTTTTGATGATCAATATAATTTTAAAGGATTTATTGATGCGGTTTTGAAAACACCAGACGGAAAATACCATATTGTAGATTGGAAATCATGCTCTTGGGGCTGGAACGCTAAAAAACGCTCCGATCCAATGGTAACGTATCAACTTACATTTTATAAGTATTTCTACGCTCGGAAATTAAACATCGATGTCAAAGACATTGAAACACACTTTGCACTGCTTAAAAGAACAGCTAAATCAAATCATGTTGAATTCTTCAGGGTTACGTCTGGACCAAGAAAAACTGAAAATGCAATCAAATTGTTACAAAAAGCACTATACAATATTAAAAATAAACGATATATTAAGAACCGACTGTCGTGTGATAGATGTGAATACAGGCAGACGGAACATTGCCCTTAAGGAAAATATATGAAAAAAGAAAAAATTAAGATCTTAACGATCTCTGACCACCCTTTATCCCCATCGGGGGTAGGAACACAAACAAAGTATTTTGTCGAATCATTAGTTGAAACGGGCAATTATAAATTTGTTTGTTTGGGGGGAGCCATCAAACATCATGACTACAACCCGGTTAAGGTAGCGCCATACAATGATGACTGGATTATTTATCCTGTTGACGGGTATGGTGATCATGAGAAAATTCGATCGATTATTCGCAATGAAAAGCCAGATGTACTGTGGTTTATGACCGATCCTCGTTTTTTCACGTGGTTGTGGGAAATTGAAGATGAAATTCGAGCATTAATGCCAATGGTTTATTATCATGTTTGGGATAATTACCCTGCTCCGCATTTTAATCGCCAGTTCTACGAGTCAAATGATACCATCGTTACTATTTCTAAAGTTACAGATAGCATTGTTTCAGAAGTCGCACCATCTGTTGAGCGCTCATACATACCTCATGCCGTCGACCCTTCTGTCTTCAAACCTTTAGAGGATCCTTCAGACGCATTTAAAAATAGCACAGTTGTCAGAGAGCGAGTGTTTAATTGCAGTTATGAAGAAACAAAAGACAAATTACTGTTTTTTTGGAATAACAGGAATGCCAGGAGAAAGCAGAGTGGCACCCTTGTTTGGTGGTTCAAAGACTATCTAGACGAATTTGGACATGATTCGGCCGCTTTATTGATGCACACAGATCCTCATGATCAGAACGGTCAAGATCTGGCGCACTTGATTGAACACCTAGGCCTGCAGAACGGCCAGGTTATGATATCAAACAATAAAATCTCCCCTAATGATTTGGCATCGATGTATAACGCAGCAGATTGTACGATTAATATATCAGATGCAGAAGGGTTTGGTCTGGCAACGTTAGAATCTTTGTCCTGTGGTACCCCTATTATAACTACAATGACAGGTGGCTTACAAGAACAAGTCACCGACGGTAAAAACTGGTTTGGTATTGGTATTGAACCGTGTTCAAAAGCAGTAATTGGTTCCCAACAGGTACCTTATATTTATGAAGATAGAATATCCAATGATGATTTCCTATCGGCCATGAGGCAGTTTACAAATATGACGGCCGCCGAGAGAGCCGCCCTAGGCGCAGCCGGCCGAGAGCATGTATTACAAAATTATAGTTTTGAGTCGTTCAAGGAAAAGTGGGTGGCTACTATGGATGATATTGTAGAACGCCATGGCTCTTGGCAAAATAGAAAAAATTACACTCGATGGCGCTTGTTGGAGGTCGCATGAAAAAGAAAATATTATTAAAAGCACCGGTACTTACCCGCAGTGGATATGGAGAGCACTCTAGATTCATTTTGCAAGCATTGCGGTCCCGGGAAGAATTATTTGACATACACATTATCCCACTTAATTGGGGACAAACAAGCTGGATTATTGAATCACACGAAGACCGCGAATGGATTGATAATCGTATCCTGCAAACTTCTAAATATATAAATCAGTTTAATAGTGAACCCAGTAACCAAGGGAAAACGCCATTTGATATATCATTACAGGTTACAATACCAAATGAATGGGAGAGATTGGCCGCTGTTAACATCGGCGTAACTGCCGGCATTGAAACAACAAAGGTGGCACCAGCCTGGATTGAGAAGGCAAAGATAATGGACAAAATTATTGTACCTTCAAAGCATTCAAGATCGATATATAACAACACAGCCTATAATGCGACGTATACCGAGACGAATGAGACAACAATCTTTAAAAATGACACTGAAATTAGTGTGGTACCATATTCTGCTAGAAAATATAAACCAGCTAATATTGATTTAGATTTTGATTCAGAGTTTAATTTTTTTACAGTCTCTCAATGGTCCCCAAGAAAGAATATAGAAAACACGATTAAGTGGTTTATTGAAGAATTTTATGATAATCCCAACGTTGGTTTGGTTGTTAAAACTAATTTGGCTAAGAATTGTTTAATGGATCGTGAGCTTTGTTTCAAGAGGATTGAAGTGCTGTTGTCAGAATACAATGAACGAGAATGCAAGATTTATCTTCTTCATGGTCACATGAGTGATGAGGAGCTAGCAGCCGTGTATACTCATCCTAAAATTAAAGCTTTTTATACTTTGACTCATGGTGAGGGCTTTGGCTTACCAATATTCGAAGCCGCATGCCAAGGATTACCGGTAATCGCGCCAGCTTGGAGCGGTCAATGTGATTTCCTAAGTGCTCCATCAACTTCAAAAAACCAAAAGAATAAGCTAAGGCCACACTTTTTGAAGGTTGACTATGATTTGGAGATGGTACCCGAAGGCGTGGTCTGGGAAGGCGTGATTGAGAAAGAATCAATGTGGTGCAATCCGCGCCAAGGCAGTGCGAAAATGGCACTTCGAAATATGTACAAGAACCACACTAGACACCAATCCGCAGCGAAAAAATTACAAAAATGGGTCTTAAAAGAGTTTGCCGATAAAAAACTTCATGAAGAGTTTATAAAAATTTTGGAGGTTGAGGATTCTAACGATTCTGATGACATCGTTATTATTTAAAAATTATTATGAAAGAGTATTTTACATGTAATCTGTTTGAGCAGGAAGATTTCAGCTTAACAAATAAATTTCAAGTTACACAAAAAGAGCTAACACCAATTAATGAAGCTGAGTTAGCACCGCGTGATATTACTTATGATTGTGAGTGGGTTGATTCAGGGGAAATTGATAACGAAAAACCCTTTGTTATCATGCCAATTCGTGATAATTCTAAACTTTTGAGGTTTACTTTATCTAATTTTAAAAAATCAAATTTCTTTAGGTATGTTAATCTAATTGTCGTTGATGATAGATCGGACGAAGACCTATATAGCATTTGTAAAGAATACAATACGAATTATCTAAAAGTGGATAATGACAAAGGATTTAGCTTCTCCATGCTTAATAATATAGCTTCTTTTGTATCGCATAAGTTGGGCGCCCAAAAGGTTGTATTTTGGAATAGTGATTTGTGGATTGACAAAATTGCATATTTTAAAAAGCTGATTGCCAAGCATGATGCCTCTGGTGCGACTATTTCCGGTTCCAAGCTTTTATATCCGTATAAAAGCCTTCATGAAGGCCATAGTACCAATATTCAAACCCACTTCCCTAACAAAACCGATGGAAGCTACAAGGGTACGGTACAGTTTGGAAATTCTCGCTGGTTACCTATGCAAATGCAAGCTCAAGATGGAACCTATAACGCATTTATACCAATTCATTATAAGAGGTTCGCCGACAAAGACAACCCATGTGTGAATTGTGATACGGGAACCGAATTTGTAACCGGCGCCCTTCAAGTGGTTGATTTAAATTGGTTTATTACGAATGGTGGCTATAACCCATCACTGCCGAAAGTGTTCCAAGACGTTGATTTATGTTTACGGGCAATTCAAAATAAGAAAAAAGTGATGTATTTCGGTAAAGATATTCATTTTTTCCATGATGAATCTTATAATCATTTTTCAAATCGAAATCAAGAAAAGATTGATACCCAATTTCATGCAGACAGCACTCTTTTTGGAAGAATTTGGCGCGGCCGCATTGAAGCCTTGATCCTTTAGGCGTTTGAAATGGAAAAATTTACTATTGAAGAAACCAAATTTGATAACGTTATTGTAATCACACCTCGTATATTTGAAGATGACAGAGGCTACTTTTGTGAGACATATAATGTTGAAAACTTAAAAGAATTAGGGTTTGATGAGCACATGGTGCAAGATAATCAATCTAAATCTCAAAAAAATGTTATAAGAGGCATGCACTATCAATGGAACGGCCCCATGGGCAAACTGGTTAGGGTTATCAAGGGCGCCGTAAAAGATATTATTGTTGATATTAGAAAATATTCATCAACATATGGTGAATCAGAATCTTTTCTTTTGACCGAAGACAATAATAAACAATTGTGGGTACCCCCCGGATTCGCGCATGGAATATTGTCCTTAGAAGATAACACAATTGTCTCATATAAGTGCTCAAGCGTCTATAACGCAGAAGGTGAGTCGGGTCTAAACCCATTTGATAGCTTTTTAAATATTGATTGGGGAATTGATCAAGCCACGGCAATTGTTTCTGACAAGGATAAAATTGCAAAAGGATTTTTGGATTACGATATTAGTCCAAAGTTTTTTTATAAAAGGGGGTACCCAGGGTGAAAAAAATATTACTTGCTGGAGGGGGAGGCTATATTGGTTCTTTGTTGACAAAAGAACTAACGGAAAGAAAGTATGATGTCACAGTTGTGGATCTATTTTGGTTTGGCAATTATCTTCCAAAGAACACAAACATTATTCAAAAAAATGTTATCGACCTAAAAGAAGAAGAATTGAAAGGGTATGATGCCGTGGTTTTTATGGGCGGTGTATCAAACGATCCTATGGCGGATTATAGCCCATCTGTTAATTTTGTAGAAAATTGCGCTGTACCTTCTTATCTGGCCTATATGACTAAGAGAGCCAAGGTAAAAAGATTTATATATGCCTCGTCTTGTAGTGTCTATGGTTATACTGCCAACAAGTTAATGGATGAGACTTCGCCCGTTTCTCCAAGATATCCATATGGTATATCTAAATTGGCAGTAGAAAATTCTATTATGAATATGGAAGATAAAAATTTCAGGCCAATATCCTTAAGAAAAGGCACTGTTGGCGGCTTTTCACCCAGAATGAGGTACGACCTAGTTGTTAATGCTATGACGAAAACCGCTCTGACTAAAGGAAAGATTGTTGTTAATAATCCATCCCTGTGGCGCCCAATAATTGATATTCGCGATGTGGTAACAGCATATATAAGAGCAATAGAATCGAATCTAGACATAACGGGTATTTATAATATTTCATACGACAATTACACGATTGGTAGATTAGCAGATGAAATTAAAGATGAATTGCTTAATTTTGGTTATGAAATCAACATTGAAACAAAAAATGTAAAAGATGTAAGAAACTACAAAGTTTCAAAAGGTAAAGCAAAAATTGAATTAGACTTTGTAGCTAAATATTCTCCGCGTGATTCGGTTAGAGAAATTCTAACAAATATTGATCTAGAAGCAGTTGACTTTTCAGATGAAAAATATTATAATATTCAAGTGTTTAAGGAACTGTTTTAATAATGCGAATATTGTTAACAGGGGGCTCGGGATTATTGGGAACAGAACTTCTCAAATTATCCAACAACATTGTAGCACCTACCAGTTCTGAAATGAACATTGTTAACAAGAACGAATGCCGCGAATGGATTTTAAAAACCAAGCCTGACGTCGTGCTACACGCCGCCGCATTTACTTCCCCGCCAGCATGTGAGCTACATGCAAATACTGCACGCAATGTTAATATAAGCGGCACGATAAACTTAATTGATTTGTGTGAAACCTATGATATCAAATTTGTATATATATCAACTGATTATGTCTTCGATGGAATAGATGGTTTATACAGCACAGAAGATGCAATAAATCCAATAAATAAATATGCGCTAACGAAAGCCGCCGGCGAACTAGCCACGAAAACCTACAATGATTCTCTAGTAATTAGAACGAGCTTTTGTCAAAGTAAATTTCCCTATGAGAAGGCGTTTGTTGACCAATTCACCAGTCGTGATTATGTTGATATTATAGCGCCTAAAATATTAAATTGTGTTTTGTCTCAAAAAACAGGGACTGTTCATATCGGTACCGAAAGAAAAACTGTTTTTGAATTGGCACAACGTCGCAAAGCAGATGTTGGCACCTTAAGCATAAAAGATGTCAATTTTAACGCTCCCCGGGATACTTCCTTTTCAGAAAAGGATATTTATTGTGAATAAAAAAGTCATATATACTGCGTTATACGGCAATAAAGATATTTTAAAAAACCCGCTGGTCACCAGCGATGACTGTGATTATGTGTGTTTTACAAATAACAAAGATTTGAAATCGGATATATGGGAATGCAGATATTCGCCGGCCACACATTCTGATCCTGTTCGTAGCGCAAAGACATTCAAAATCAAGCCTCATGAATATTTTCCTGATTATGAAATTAGTTTGTGGGTTGATGCTAATTTTTTGATCAAATCAGATATAAATTCCTTTTTAGATAAAACAAACAGCTTAAAAGACACCAACATGCTTTTATTTCAACACGATCAAGGCCGAGACTGTATTTATGATGAAGCACAAATTATAATTGCGGATCAAAAAGACGATCCTGAATTGGTTAATAAGCAAATGAAGAAATATAAGCTGGAAGATTATCCACCAAATCATGGCTTAACTGCCAATTCTATATTGCTAAGAAGGCACAACTCGGAAGATATAGTTAATTTATCAGAATTGTGGTGGGCCGAAATTGAAAAATTTAGTAGACGCGATCAATTGAGTTTTTGTTATTGTTTGTGGAAGCTTTCAACAAAATATTATCTATTAAAATATCCAAATGTTAATATTCGCAATAATAAATGGTTTCATTGGTTGCCCCACAATTTTGAGTTACAAAAATGGAGTTAAAGTGTTATCAGTCATTATAGCGACATACAATCGCTCCAAAGTACTCAAAGAAAATTTAGAAAAATTTAAGCAACAGACCGATAAAGATTTTGAAGTCATTGTTGCTATCGATGGTTCGACTGACGACACTATTCAAATGTTAGGAAATTTTGAATCCGACTTTGATATTAAGTGGGTTAACACCGAAGAAACAAATAAATATTGTTTAGCAAAAGCTAGAAATATGGGACTTGTTGAGTGCTCTGGCGAGGCTGTGGTTATTTTAGATGATGATAGTTTCCCGACTCCTGATTTTGTTATGGCCCACAAAAAGTCCGTTAGACAGCGGGTTTTAACCGGCGGCTATAGAAACTCACACGACCCTGACGATCCAATGCACTTTAAGATGCGTAACTTGCTCAATAAATATGGCAATTGTACCCCGCATGCGATAACTGAATTATTGGTGGAAAACAATTGTTGTATGCTTCGAAAGGATTGGATAGGCTGTGGCATGTTTTCTGAAAGATTCGAGGGATACGGCGGCTGTGGCCAAGAGTTCTTTCATAGATTAGCCTATCTTGGATATGGCTACCAGTTTAATCCAAACGCCATGATTTATCATCATAAGGAATTTGAAGGAGACAATGGCCTCACCAGAGAAATGAAAACAGAACAAGCAAGAGAGATGTCTAAAATGATTAACAAACATGCATGGAGTTATAGATAAATGGAAGATGTGAATTTATTTGATATAGTGGGCAATAAAATAGAAGATGTGATATTGCCCGAAGTTTATCAAGAATTGTGGGATGAAATTAATTTTCCTATTCAATTAAAAAAAGCTACGGCTAAAGCACCAATTATGCCGGAACAGGGTAGTCTTATATATCTTATCGAACGAGATAGGATTTTAAGCAAATTGTCAAAAAGAGCATATTATTTGACTTGCATTGCTAAAAAGTTTAATGCTAAAAATATTGTAGAAGTTGGCACGGCGGAAGGATGGCAATTCTACAGCTTTGCAGAGTATTGTTCACAATCTGATGGGCACGTTTGGAGTTGTGATATACACGATAAACATAGTAAGCCACACGCAAAAAAATATGAGAACACTGCCACATTCGTCCATGGAGACAGCGCAAAACTGGCTGATTATATTGAGAGTTTGGGTGTTGAAATTGATTTATTTTATATTGATGGTTCCCACGAAGAAGGCGCCGTTTTAGAAGATGTGAAAAATTTGAAAAAGCTACAAACAAAAGATAAAACCCCAATTTGGATTTTTGACGATTATGATGATAGATTTGGATGCTATAATGATATCCATAAAATAGCCAAATCTGCTACTCAGTACATGGTGTACTCCCCCGGGCTAACAGCCAGCAATAATCCAACTCATCAGATGTTATTATTTGGGAGATTTAAATGAAAATTTTATATCTTGAGCGTGACCATGGTAATTCATATTCATACTATAATGAAATATTATCTTCTCTGGCTAGCCAGGAAGGTGTTGAAGGGATTATTAAATATTCCGATTGGTACCCACAGGATGAGCACCCATTAGACATACGTTATGTGCTCGATCGATGTGAAGAGGAACCTGATGTGATCGTGGTAGGGTTTGGTTGGACTGATTGCAGCAACGCACACCCGAAACCGCTAGTAGGAACAAAAGAAGCCTCAGTGCCTGTATCAATTATCTTGAATAAAGAATATGCAGCACTTGACAAGAAATTAAGTTGGATTAGAGATGTTGATCCGATAGCTGCTTTTACAGTTCATCATGATTATAAATTATATGAGAAGCAAACTTCCGTACCCTTCTACCAAATACCTTTTGCGGTAAATGAGAAAGTTTTTAAAAACTATGGACAAAACTATAGTCATGATTTTGGATTTTCTGGTGTTATACGACCAGAGCAAGCTAATAACTGGCGCGCCAAGATCCTTGAAAACAGTAAAAATTGGGATGACATTAAATTGTTCTTTAGTGAACATCGCCATGACAGTTTAGAATCTTATGCCCGTAGAATAAACTCAACAAAAATCTGGCTTAGTACAACTGGTCCGGCCGATCTGGTTGGAACTCGTTATTACGAAGTCATGGCATGTAATACAACCTTACTAGCATGTAACCGAGCTAAGAAAGTGTATGGCGGGCTATTTGAAGAAGACAAACATTGTATAATGTTTGACACCCTACAAGAATTGCAAGACAAAATTCATTATTATATTAATCATGAGGATGAGAGAGAATCGATGATTCAACGTGCTTATGATCATGTCTTACAGAATCACACATGGAACAACCGTGGTGAAGAAATGATAAACACATTAACTAAAAAATTGGAGAAACAAAATGGGAAAGCATAATGCAGCTGTTTATATTTTATCTTCTAGAACCGATTCATTAAAAAAGGCTTTAGAATTATTTTACGAAAACTGGAACAATCAACATCAATATCCGGTATACATTTATCACTTTGATGACATCTATTCAGATGAATTCATTAATGAAGTTAAAAGTAACGTCAATGAAGATATTGAATTTATTCAAATTGATTATGGAGTACCATCTCATATTGATGAAAATGAATTATTTTATAATCGGCGCTACCTTAAATACGTTCAAACTTCTTTCCCCAAGTCAAGACTGGGGTACCTCCACATGGAACATTTTTCATCTAATTTTCACAAGTACGGCGAAAAAGGTTGTGTAGGTCAAGAACTAGAACAGTATGATTACATAGCCAGAATCGATGATGATTCATGGTTCAAAGAAAAGCTTGATTTTGATTTTTTTGATTATGCTGAAGAATATCCCCTGGCAACTGGCTTTACTTGGAATCATGTTGATTTAAATCACCTTGAAACAAGAGAGAACCTGTGGCAATTCTACAAAGATTATCTAAACAAATTCGAACTTTCCGCGGACAAAATTAAGGATGATCAATTGAGAACAGCTATCACGGACAATAATGAAATGTTAATGCACAGCCTTAAGTGGTCATGCGGTAACTTTAATATTTATAACGTTAAGAAGTTCTTGGAGCATGGCTGGGGAGATTGGATGGAAGAGATTAACGAATATGGCGGCCTCTATAAACACCGGTGGGGAGACCTTGAGGCGTTGGGCTTGTTTGCTTATACTCATTTTGACAACCCACTGTATGATTTAGATTTAAGAAACAAAAAATTATACGAACCTAAGCTACCTGAATGTCATTATGCGCCCTCTGTGCAAGATGAGACAAAGAGAATTTGAGGTTTAAATGGAACAAAAAGCATACATAACATATTTGTGTAACGATAACTTTATCCCGGGAGCCATCGCCTTAGTAAAATCAGGCAAATATTTTGAAACTCAAGAACCTTTTGTTTGCATGATTACCGAAGATGTAAGCAAAGAAGGTCGAAAAGCCTTGCTAGAAGCTGGATATTCGGATCTGCCAGTTGTTGATAAAATTATACCAACACGAACTGCCGGCATCGAAGATAGATATAAAGGCAATAGCTGGATGATGTATACCAAACTAAACCTATGGAATTTAACTCAGTATGAAAAATTAGCATTTCTTGATGCTGATTGTTTAATCGTTAGTCCTGAATTGAATATGCTTGATATGCCGGCCGTTTCTGCCGTAAAGGACATTGGATATGGCGGAATTTCTGCTGGTGTTTTGGTATTAGAACCGAACGAAGAGATTTATAAGGATATGCTATCTGAAATCAACAGTACAGAATACGACAATACATATAGCGATCAGAGCTTTTTAGACTGGTATTTAAAGAAGAATGAGATGTGGAACGAAATACCCATTCACTACAACGCATTGCAAAAAAGAATTCAATTAACACATGAATTAAAAGTTTACCATTATAATGGACAAAAGCCTTGGATTACTGATCAAAGTAACAGTTGTCATTGGCAACAAGGTGATAACAGAGAGTATCTTGCTTGGATGCATTTTTATAATTTAGGAGAAGAAGAATGAAAAAAGCATTAGTTTGTGGCGCCGGCGGTTTTATTGGCGGCCACCTAGTAAAATTTTTAAAAGAAAAAGGCTATTGGGTTAGAGGAGTTGATTTAAAATTAAATGAATTTGCCCCAATCAGCGATATCGCTGATGATTTTGTTGTTGGTGATTTACGCGATATAGATGTGATTAGAGCGGTTATTGACGAGGACATGGATGAGGTATATCAATTAGCCGCTGATATGGGCGGCGCCGGTTTTGTATTTACTGGCGATAATGATGCTGATATTATGCACAATTCTGCACTCATTAATTTAAATGTGGCTCACGAAGCAGTTAAAAAGAATGTCAAAAGAGTATTTTACTCATCCTCAGCATGCATGTACCCGGAACATAATCAACTCGACCCCGACAATCCTAATTGTACTGAAGACTCTGCATACCCAGCAGACCCAGACTCAGAATATGGTTGGGAAAAGCTGTTTAGCGAAAGAGTATTCTTGGCGTTTATGAGAAATCATAATTTAGAAGTTCGGGTTGCTCGTTATCACAACATCTTTGGCCCAGAGGGTACGTGGCAGGGAGGCCGCGAGAAGGCGCCTGCAGCGCTCTGTAGGAAGGTAGCCAACTGTGAAGATGGTGGGGAGATAGAAGTCTGGGGAGACGGCACTCAGACCCGTTCTTTCTTATATGTCGATGAATGTGTTGAAGCAACCTATCGTTTAATGCAATCAGACTTCACTGGTCCGGTTAACATCGGTTCCGAAGAGATGATTAGTATTAATGACTTTATTGATATGATTGCTGACATTGCCGGCAAAACCGTAGCAAAAAAACATATCCCTGGCCCCACCGGTGTTCGTGGTAGAAACTCCGATAACAAGCTATATGAAGAGAAAGTTGGCTGGGTTGTTTCTCAACCATTGAGAGCAGGCATGAAAAAAACATACGCTTGGATACAAAAACAGATTGACAATTCATAGAATTGTTATTATAATATATAAAAGGTAATATTATGTCTAATGTATTAGTATGCGGCCGCGGCGAATCCTTAACCGCAATTGGTGAATTGCGAGAAGATTATGATTGTGTCATATTAATCAATGAATTTAATCGTTTCTCCCGGGAAAGTGCTGAGATGAAAACCTTTCTTAAGGGCAAAAACATAACCCAGTTCCTTAACATTACAGAGGCCGGCATCGATCAAGAATTTATTGACGAATTTGAAATTACAAAGATATTTGTAACTCGTCTAACACCAAATGGAGAAACTAGTTGGTGGCGCGAACCAAGACACCATAGAAGGCCCGAAGCCTTCGGATTAGTGTGTAATTACCAGCCGGAGGAGTTAGAACCTTATATGCCTATTGTCGAAAATTCTTCTGATATAGCCTTGTTATATTCCCTATTAGCGCTCAGCGCAAAGGAAATTGATGTTATTGGTTTAGATTTCTACGAAGCTGAATATTATTTAGACCACAGCGAACCTGATGTGCAGAGCGAAGATGATACGAAACGAATAAAGGGCTCACACGAAAGAATCATCTCGTTGTTTCCGAACACGACCTTCAGATATTATACAAAATCTTCTTTCGAACCTCAAAAAGAAAACTGTACAATTACTAGGATATAATATGTCAATTCTACACCCAAATGAATACATAAAAGATTTTCCATATGATTCTTTCAACGGAATGAAGATCACGTTTATCAACATGCCATTGCGAGAAACAGCACTTCCAAACGTTCCCCCTGAAGGGCCCGGAATTTTGGCTGCAATTGCAAGGCAATACGGCGCCGAACCGCACCTTCTTGATCTAAATGGGTATAGAATTAAAGACTCATTAGCTGAGAAGCGTGGCTTACCAAATGGTCGTCATATGACTTATGATGAGGCCGAAGCAATGATTGTGAAGCATTTAAATAATGTTGGAGATCAAGATATCATTGCCTTCTCTGGAAAAATTACAACACTAAGATGGCAAGAAGAAATTGCAAAAATTGTTAAGAGGCACCAGCCAGATTGTTTTTTGGTAACTGGTAATGGCTTGGCAACAGAAATCAAAACCGGCCTCTTCAAATGGATTCCGGAATTGGATGCAATTGGAAGATCCGAGGGCGACGATATTATACTGCTTATTCTAAATGATGCCATGGCAATCAAGAAGTATGGATTTGAAAAAGCACTAAACTCTGACAAGCTTAGTCCATATTATCTTGGCGAGATTGATGGAAAGCCTCGATTTAGATATGAAGGTAACCGCCCAATTAGTCTGGACACTTTGCCCTCTGCGGCATTGGATCTCCTCGAATCTGATCCATATGGTCACAATGTTTTAGAAGACTACATTAACGTTCCAGTTTGGGGCCTAGGCGCTAACAATAGTTCAGCCACCCCCTTCAACATGAAACGAAGCTTAACGACTGTAAGCAGTCGCGGCTGCCCCTACGCATGCGCCTTTTGTTATAGAGGCTCACAAGGTGAGCGAAACTATGGTGTCCGCGCTGTAGAAGATATAGCAAAACAGGTAAATGGATATGTTGACAAATATAATCTAGACTTTATTGGATTTCCAGATGATAATTTTGCAGTCAGTAAAAAACGAGTTGCCGAGTTTCCAAAAGTATTCAAAGAGTTTGGTTTAGAAGATATGCGCTGGGGAACCCACACTCGGATGGATGAAGCAGACTCGCGCATATTTGACATGTCTGAATCTGGTTGTGTATATATCGGCTTTGGCGCCGAGTCAGCCTCTGAGCATACTTTGACTGTAATGAAGAAAGGTGGTTTTATTCTTAAAAATGGAATGGTTACAAAAAATGTTAATGGCTCAGAGTATCAATTTCCAAAGACCATGGTTGATGCAATTGTAAATTGTAAAGATGCGAACATCCACCCTAACTGTACTTGGATCATGGCGTATCCCGGTGAAGACCTGCGGCATCTTCAAACAAGCGCAGCTTTCATTCTTTGGCAAAGAGAATTTTGGACTAAAGGCTTGACGCCCGGCACAGCTATGTATGATAATGCATATGCCGCGGTAAACAGTCGAATGTTCACAGCGACAGCCTATCCCGGTACTGAAATGTGGAACGTTGTAAAACCAAAACTACAAAAACACTTTGATATTTCTTTTGATTTTTTAGGCAATCCAGTTTGTGATGAGAACTTCCATCGTTATGTTTTGGAATTAGATGATGCAACAAAAGTTCTTAATGATAAAAATGGTAACCCTGTGAATTTTGGTGAAATGCCCTTAGATACTTTTTTACAAGCTCGAGAACATATCGATAATGATAAAATTGAAAAGGTTTTAGAGCTTTGAAGAAAGGTATATTTATAACTGTGCGTACTAGCTCATCTCGTTTGCCAAATAAAGCACTGATGAAAATTTGCAACAAAGCAACAATTGAATATGCAATTGATCGCGCCAAACGATCCATACACGCAGATGTGATAGTATTATGCACCAGCACGATGGAGGAAGATTCCACTTTATGTGAGTTGGCGGATGCAAATGGAATTGAATATTTTAGAGGTAGCCTGATAGACAAGATAGACCGCTGGCGCCAAGCTGCCGCACAATACGAAGTCGATTATTTTGTTAACATTGATGGGGACGATCTTTTTTGCGAACCAGTTTTGATCGATAAGGCATTTGAACAGTACGATAAAGAAGACCACGACTTTGTAAAGGTCGATGAGAAAGATTTAATTATCGGAGCCTTCACTTTAGGCGCCAAGACCTCAGCAATACAAAAAGTGTGTGAGATTAAGGATACAGATGACACAGAAGCGGCCTGGCTATACTTTTCCGACATGGGCATTTTTAAAACATCAATGTTGCAAGGAATCCCGGCGATATACAAGCGTCCAGAAATTAGAGCCACTTTAGATTATCATGAGGATTTTATTTTCTTTAAAACAATAATTGAGCATTTTGCAAATGAAAAAAATGATAATTTTTCCTTGCTAGATGTGATAGACTATGTTAATCTTAATCCTGAAGTGACAAAAATTAACAGCAATTGTCAACAAAAATATTTAAAAAACCAGCAGAAATTAACGAAACTGACTGTTAAAGAGGAATACAATGAGCGCGCCTAAATTGCACGAAAGAGTGACTTACCAATCTGGTGAATGGGTCCCAGAGTCAGAAGCTTCAATTCATATTTATGATTCTCAGTTCATGTTTGGTGATGGTGTTTTTGAAATGGCCAGAACATTCAACCATGAGTTCTTTATCTTAGACGAACACATTGATAGATTATTCAGAAGTATGCGATATTTACAAATTCCGATTACTAAAACAAAAAAAGAGGTACATGATTTGTGCCTTGAAACTTTTGAAAGAAACAAGTCACACTTTGACAAGCCCGGCGAACCATTCAACGAGGAATGTCGAATAATGATTAATGTTTCTCGCGGCCCGCTATCGATCTATCGTGAGGTTTTCGAACTCAAAAAGGGTGAAAACTGGAACGACCCAAACTGGATTATCAACGTTTGGCCCCTCAGCCGAACAGCTAAAACATTGTCGCATTTTTATGAATCAGGCGCCAATGCAATTATACCGTCTCAAAGACAGATCCCATCACGCCTTTTGGAGAACAAGGTCAAGAATAGAAGCCGTATGCACTATCAAATGGCAAATTTACAAGTTAAGCCTTATGGTAAAGACGCGGTACCCTTACTTCTAGACGAAGATGGCTTTATTACCGAAAGTACCGGTGCAAATTTTTTAATGGTTAAGGATGGGAAGCTGATTGTTCCAGAGCTGCGGAACATGCTCCGTGGCTCGAGCATGATGTATATCCTAGAAACCTTGGCTCCACAGATGGGTATAGAAGTTATACATAGAAACTTTGAACCTTATGACATTATGAATTGTGATGAGGCCATGTTCACAGGGACATTTGTTAATCTGCTCCCTTGCAACCGCTTAAATGGGGAATACCTCAATAATGAGGTAAAAAAAGACCCAATTGGGCCCATAACACGTAAAATTTGTGATAATTGGTCTAAAAATGTAGGCCTAAACTTCATCGAACAGATGAAATATTGGGCAAATAACTGGTAAATATATGAGTAAAAAGATTATTATAACAGGCTCAGAGGGTCTTTTAGGGTCTGAAATAAGCAGATACCTAGAAAGTACAGGCAATACAGTGATCCGGTGCGACTTACAGCTTGGACATGACCTCACTGATGAGCAATTTGTGAAGGAATTCTTCAATAATAACAAGGCGGATTGCTTAGTTAACCTTTACGCAGTCAATCCACATGTAGATTCTAAAGATGCATCAACCAATATGTTCAATATTGGTCTTGAATCCCTCAATCAGTATCTACAGGTTAACTTATTAAGCTTGTTTTCCGTTTGTCGGGAGTTCGCTAGGAATAATAAAGAGGGATCGATAGTTAACTTTTCGTCAACCTATGGTGTGGTGTCCCCAGATCCAGCTTTGTATGAAGAAGGTAAGGAAAAACACATCGGTTACTGTATATCTAAGTCGGGAGTCATACAAATGACAAGGTATCTTGCGGTGCACCTTGCCCCACGGTTCAGGGTTAACTGTGTCGCACCGGGCGGTGTTACTTTTAACCCGACCAACGAGCATAGTAAAGAGTTTATAAAGCTATATGCAGGCAAGACTCCGATGAAAAGAATGATGAACGTTAACGAACTGAATGGTATAATTGAATACCTTTGCTCAGACAAGTCCAGTTATACAACTGGCGCTAATATCAATGTTGATGGAGGATGGACGATATGGTAAACTTTAAAGAACTCAAGAGGCCTTATTTTATTGGTGAGATTGGGATTAATCACAACGGAGAAATGCAGATAGCAAAGAAATTAATCGATGCAGTCTGTGCATGTAATTGGGATTGTGCAAAATTTCAAAAAAGAAATCCCGATGTGTGTGTCCCTGATCATCAAAAGAATGTTCCCCGCGAAACTCCGTGGGGCACAATGTCTTACTTAGAGTACAAACATCGAATTGAATTTGAAAAAGAAGAATACGACTACATTAGCAACTACGCAAAACAAAAACCCATAGATTGGACTGCATCAGTGTGGGATATGGATAGTTTAGATTTCCTGGCTCAGTATGATATTCCATTCTTAAAAATTCCATCAGCGAAGATTACAAATATAGAACTGCTAGCAGAATCGGCAAAGAGCGGGATCCCAATCATTATGTCTACGGGCATGTCGGAACTTTACGAAGTCGATCAGGCAGTAAACGAAGTGCTCAAGCACACAGATAACATGGTGCTCATGCACACTAATTCAAGTTATCCTTCACCAGAATCTGAATTAAACTTAAGCTTGATTCCTTTTTATAAAGAAAGGTACGACTGTGTAGTTGGGTATTCTGGTCACGAAATTGATCTCGAGCCAACTGTTGTTGCAGCGGTCTTAGGTGCGAAGGTGATTGAAAGACACATCACCTTATCACATGATATGTGGGGAACAGATCAAAAATCTAGCCTCGAGGTTATTGCAATGGATATGCTCTACAAAAGAATCAAAAACATTGATATAATGATTGGTGAACCAGTAAAGCGGGTCACTAAGAGTGAAGTTGCTATTAAAAAGAAGTTAAGAGGATAAAATGATAATATATGTAGATATTGATGAAACCATCTGTACAACACCCGAGAGTAGAGATTATACTCTCGCAACACCAATCATAGAAAACGTTCAAAAAATTAATGACTTATACGATGAGGGCCACGAAATTGTTTATTGGACCGCGCGCGGAACACTAACCGGCTATGACTGGACCGAGACAACAAAAAAACAATTCGAAGAGTGGGGGGTAAAGTACCATGATTTAAAACTGAAAAAGCCATTTTATGATCTTTTCATCGATGATCGGGCAATTAACTCTAACATATATTTTGAGGACAACAACGATAAAGGAGACTTCAAGCGACAATGAATTTGAAAGAATATTATAAATACTATTTATCTTTACATCAAAATGTGAACTGTAGGCGCCTACACTTCTCCGGTCAATTGGTTACTTTAGCATTTTTGTTTGGGGTTGTATATACCAACACATTATATCTGCTACCATTAGCTTTGTTTGTGGTTTATCCATTTGCATGGACTGGCCATTACTTTTTTGAAAAGAATGAACCGGCAGCGTTTAGTGCACCGGTTAAAGCTAAAATATGTGACTGGCTTATGTTCAAAGATATTATTCTGGGGAAGATTAAGATATGATTAATCTGATGCATGTCAATGATTACATAATTGATACCAGTAATTTTCGTCCGATGCTACACGATAAAATTGTCGACGAGTTTGAACAGAGCATCGCTGACTTTGTAGGGGCAAAATATGCATGTTCGTTTCATAGTGCAACAATGGCTATCTTTCTGACATTGGTTGAAAAACAAAGAGAGACTATTGCGATACCAAGCATAATTCCACCAGTAGTAGCAAATGCTATACTGTGTGCACAACATGGAATTAGTTATAGGGACGATGTTAATTGGGTTGGCAATTCATATGTTTTGCATCAATTTGAAGATTACAAGATTATTGATTCAGCCCAGCAGCTTACAGAAAACCAATTTAAAGAACAAGCGAATGATGAAGATTTGATGATTTTTAGTTTTTATCCCACAAAGCCCGTAGGCAGCAGCGATGGAGGGTTGATAGTTTCCAACGATAAAGACAAAATTGATCGACTGAGGGTTCTCTCTAGAAACGGTATGTCGCTCGAAAACAATAGTTGGGAAAGAAATATACTTTTGCCGGGCTGGAAAATGTACATGAATTCTATTCAAGCCCACATCGCGAATGAAAATTTTAAAAAACTAGAATCAAAAACAAAAAGATACGACGAGATTAGAAAAATTTACAATGAATCTTTTAACAAAAACAATACGAGTCTTCATTTATATAGACTTAATGTCGAGGATAATGATGTCTTTGTTTCAACTATGAAAGAAAAAGGTATTCAATGCGGAATCCATTATAAAGCAATTCATATGATGAGTACTTATTCTCGGCCGGCCCTTGATTTGCCCCTATCTGAACATGAAAGTAGAACAACCGTCAGTATCCCATATCATGAAATGTTAACAGATGAACAAGTTATGACTGTAATTAAAGAGGTAGCACCACATGTTATCACACCACGGTAACTTAGATACTGGAATTCTAAGCTATATGGAATTGACTGATCTTAAGTTCATTCCAAGGCGTATGTATTATATAACGAATGTTCCGAAAGGAGAAGTTAGAGGCAACCATGCGCACCGTGAAGATCAACAATACATGTTTTGTGTTCGTGGAAGAGTGAAAGTGACACTAACCTCCGCGACAGGATCGCTTGAGCAAATTTTAGAACCCGGCGATGTTGCGTACATGGATCGAAATATCTGGGGTCAGCAAGAATATATGACGGGCGATGATATTTTACTTGTCTTTTGTTCAACTAAGCATGATCCCGAAGATTATATTACAGACATAAATGATGTTCTTGGGGGTAAATAATGGCTAGGTGTTTGGTAACAGGACATGAGGGTTACATTGGCTCTAAGTTATATCAAGCTCTCTTAGACGATGGGCACGAAGTAATTGGTATTGATTTGAAGAGTGAGATACCTCATGACATATTGGTTGATCTCAAAGAAGGCGCCGATGGCAAATTTCATCCGTATTGGTATAATTTTCAGCCAGAATATATTTTTCATCTTGCATGCTGGCCCCGTGTGGCTTTTAGTATAGAAAAGCCCGTAGAGACGGCAATAAATAATATCCTAGCAAATTCTATCATGTTAAATTTTGCTAGAAAAGTAGGCACCGTAAAGAGGTTTATTTATTCTAGCTCTTCATCGGTAGTTGGAAATGGATCCGGACCCGAGAGCCCATATGCATTACAGAAATACACAGCCGAAGTAGAATGTACCTTATATTCTAAGCTATATGATTTAGATACAGTCTCACTTAGATATTTTAATGTTTATTCTTCTGATCAAGAAGTCGATGGGGCGTATGCAACTGCTGTAGCAAATTGGATGAAATATATTAGAGAAGGCAGGGCACCATATATAACGGGAGATGGCGAACAAAGACGTGATATGGTGAATGTTTCTGATGTTATTTCAGCTAATATATTTGCTATGAAACATTCGGAGAAATTAAACGGACAAGTTTTCGATGTTGGTACCGGAGACAATATTTCTATGAATGAGCTAAAAGAAATAGTATTGAGATTGCACCCAGATATTAATTTTGATTATAAGCCCGAACGTTTAGGCGACGTCGCGTTAACAAAAGCAAGAATACTTCCCTTAAAGAAATTGGGATGGTGTGCTAATATTAATATAGAAGATGGTATTGTGAGTTGTTTTGAAAATTTGGTGAAAGATGCATAGTGTGATTGGAATCGTTGGACAAGGATTCGTGGGCACCGCCATAAAAGAAGGTCTACAACATTTGTTTCAAATTGAAACATACGACAAGTTTAAAAAACATTTATCGACTTCAAAAAGCATTGAAGATTTATGTAGCAAAACAAAACTTATTTTTGTATGTCTGCCGACACCAATGAAGAAAAGCGGCTCTTGTGACTTATCTCTCATAGAAAACACAATTGAAAAAATCGATAGTATTTCTGAGAGTCACATTGCAATAATAAAATCGACAATACCACCCGGAACAACCAAGAAATTAAACAGGAAATGCAATGACTTACAAGTTGTGTTTAATCCAGAATTTCTAACAGAAGCCAATTATATTGACGATTTTAAAAACCAAAATAGGATCATAATAGGCGGCCCTCGGCCGGCTACAACGATCGTTAAAAATTTATATAGGAAAGCTTTTCAACGGACCCCGATAGTAAAGACCGGCTCAGACACAGCAGAGATGGTTAAGTATTTTACAAATTGTTTTCTTGCATTGAAAGTTAGCTTCGCGAATGAAATTAAACAGATCTGCGATTCTCAAAAAATAGATTTTGACAAGGTACTAGAGTATTCACTATATGATCAAAGAATTGGAAACACGCACTTGTCAGTTCCGGGTCCTGATGGAAAAGATGGCTTTGGCGGTTCGTGCTTCCCAAAAGATTTAAATGCCTTAATACATTTTGCCGTAGATAATGAAATTGAACCAATAATGCTTTCTGCCATTTGGAATAAAAACTTAGAAGTACGTCCCGAAAAGGATTGGGAAATGCTAAAAGGTAGGGCTATTTCTGATGAATAAAACATTACCAATGAAACATGTTAAGAAAGGCTGGGGCTGGGAACGGTGGATAGTTAACAACGAGGAATACTGTGGAAAACTCTTGTTCCTTAAGTCTGGTAAAAGATGCTCATGGCACTATCATGTGCTGAAGGATGAGGTCTTTTATATACAGTCTGGAAGAATAATGGTTTATTATTCTGAAGAAGACGATATAACCAAAGCAAAACAAACAATACTAAAGCCAGGTGACAATTTTCATGTATATCGAGGATTGAGACATCAAATGGTCGCAATGGAAGAATCTGAAGTATTTGAGTTTTCAACACAACATTTTGACAGTGACAGTCATAGAATAATAAAAGGAGATTAAATGACAAAAGAAATTAACTTATCGGATCAGGCCATGGGCGCAATCATGATGGCTCTGCAGCGTTCACTGCTGCAGCAATCTGACATTGTCCCGGTGCTCAAGTCTTTTAAATTTAAAGTATCGGATAGTGGATTGATGGTAATGAATCCGCCAATAGTAAAATACGATCAAGACGAAGACGAATCTGAATCGGAATCGGTTTAGAATTAAATGCCAAACTATACCTATAGATGTGACAATTGTAGCTATGAATTAAATATATTTCATAGTATTAATGACATTTTAGTTAGATGTGGCGAGTGTTATAAAGAGGCGTTAGTGCGTGTTCCGCAGTCTATTATTGATGGCGCCGTTGTAAAACAACAAAAAACAGGAACAATTGTAAAAGATTACATAAAAGATGCTAAAATAGAATTAGAGCATCAAAAAAGTGAATTAAAAAACGAAATTTATAATGATGAATAAATTAGAAATAACGCTGACATTAATAATGTCAGCATCATTAATAGCAAACATTGGGCTGGTTATATATTTACGCAGCGCGCTGGTCAGATTGTTAACTTTTTCTGAAGAAATGCACGATTTAAAAGACATGGTTGATAATTTTTCAAATCATATTGATAGTGTATATGAGATGGAAATGTTTTATGGCGATGAGACCCTGCAATTTTTAATGGATCACGCACGTGATTTAAAAGAACAGCTGTTAAATTTTGAATATATATACACTTTAATAGAAAAAGAAAAAGAAGAAGGAAATGAAAGAGAAACAGAAAACCCAGATACCGAAGAGACGGAAGAGAAGAGCCAAGAATAAGAGACATTATTTTACCCAAGATCATGAAGACGCAATAATCCGATATACTGCAACGAACTGTATAAGAGAGAGAACAGAATTATATATCAAATGGATTGAGCCTGCATTTAATGAAATGGTGGATAAAATTGTTTTTACTTATAAGTTCACAACTCTTCCCAATATTCATGATTTAAGATGTGAGTGTAAAGTCTGGCTCACCACCATCTTAGATAAATATGATCCCAACAAGGGCTCAAAAGCTTTTTCATATTTTAGTGTTATAACTAAAAATTGGTTTATTCACAAAGTAAAAAAGCAGCAAAAACAAAATAAAAGAGAAGTTGATCTCGACAATATATCAAAAGATTATGAAGAAAGATATTTGTCTACGACGATGCCTTACTTAGAAGACCGCGAAAAGGATGAATTTTGGAAATATTTATATGAAGAAATGGCATCTTGGGATCCGGACATGATGAAGGAAAATGAAAAAAAAGTCTATGAAGCAATAAAAATTCTTTTTGATAATAGCGAAAGTATAGAAATTTTTAATAAAAAAGCTATTTATTTGTACTTAAGAGAGATAACCGGTCTTAATACCAAGCAGGTTGTCAATAATCTAAATAAGCTTAGAAAAAAATACAAAACTTTTAAAAGAAATTGGGACAAAGGCGAGACATGAAAAAAACCGATATGGAAACATTAATAGACGAAGCGCTTATCAACATTCGAGATGATCGAAAGATGGCTCGCGAATTGCTAAACGATGTTGCAAACATATTGGCTGTCACCCCTAGCGAAAGCAAATACCTAAGCCCCGTTGCAGCAAAACATATCGAAACACTGCAACGATCAAATGAGCAGCTTGTTAAGTTAATATCGATTCGTCAAAAAGAAGAGACCGAAGATCAAAATCTCAGTGAGAATGATAAAGATGAATTGTTTGAATTGATAAAGGGCGATAAGGCGGAGGGCGGATAGAATGATATTCGGCAATAAACTTCTCAACCCTAGAGAGCTTAATGATGAAGATGGCATACTTGATGTTTTAGCTGAAGCAATCAAAGGGGTGTTTCAACCAAACACGAATTCCGGCCGTACTCAATTTAGGGCTTTAGTATTAGATGATTCAATTCGAATCAATGTAACCGACGTAGCACAACTAGGTGGGTTAAATATTGACGGCGGCTCCCCTGAGAGCACATATACCAACACTTCCCGTCAGGCTGCCCGTATTAGAATATTAGAGGAAGATACACCTCATGGATGTATTCCTTCTCCAAAATCGATATTAAAACCAGATCAAGAAGATCTGAATTCCATCGCTCTACATCCCCTGGCGGTATCACAAGTGACATATGAAAATACATTGATGTCGACTTTAACCCCCGGAGACGTTGTTTGGTGCTCATACGAAAGGGGCCCCGATGGAGGTAAAACACAAAATTTGCAAATTATACCGAGAGAGTACATACAAAAAGGCGACAGCAGGGTTAGTTCGATGACCCACAGAGTTCACGCCTCAGTTGCCCTACAAGGTCCCTCTAAATCTTTGTCGGAAATCTATGCGGGTGTTACCACCGACATCCCATCACCCACTGAGGTATTAAACAACTTGAAATCGCTATATCCCGGCGCCTCCGAAGACTTTTTATTTGGTCTAATGGCCAACATAGAAACTGAAACCGCCGGCACATTTGATCCCATGATTGGTGGTGATCCCGGCCCAAATAATAATAGGTGTTTAGAGGCGGATGGCCTTTCGGGCCGTAAAAGATATTGCGCAATTGGAATGTACCAAATGAATGTTGCAAACAAAACCACCGCTGGCTCAGACTATTTAAGGTGGAGCGGCGATATTGATCCTGTGTCAGATCCCGCCGGCGCAATGTTGGCCTTATCAAACTGGCAAAATCAAAACGAATACGTTAAATCGTGGATGGTTGGCAAGGGTGCCGACTTTACCCAGTCCAGCCCCCCCAAACACGGTTCTTGGACCGAGTATGTAATGAAAGAATTTGAAAACCCCGCGGATCAAAGTGCGAGTAAAGTTGCCGGCCGAGAAGCCAGAGCAAGAAGATTGCGTAACAGCCATAGTGGTACATGAACACAAACAAAAGGAGTGAATTATGGGCTTAATAGGTGGAGATAAAAGAGATATGCACAATATTGGTGACGCCAGTGTGCTTCGCCAAGAGAACGTGACCATGGCGCGCCTTGCAATGGGCAAGATGACCAGTGTGCCGGCCGGCTCTGGATTAATGCAAACGAGAGGTGTCGAGCCGGAGGCTAATTTCGTCAAAGCTCCATGCGAGCGAGTGGTAACATCTCCTGGCGCAGCCAACACTCAAATTAGAATAGGCAAGGACCGCCCGGGCCATATAACATCCGGATACGGCGCTAAGGGCGCAACTGGCTGTGGTACTATCGATATTGTTGCTGGGATGGCTGCAAAGCACCATACAGCAACAGGAACTGGCCCCCGCGACGGCGAATATATTAATCCCAGTATGTTTGGCGATGCGGCCCGACTGCTTGTTACTGCAATGTCAGATATTGATACAAATTTTAGATTAGACCCCGGTACTATCGGTAGTTCAATAGCCAGGTCTGCTGTTGCAGCCAAGGCTGATGCGATTAGATTGATGAGTGCAGACGGTGGAATTAAATTATGCACAGGTAAGGATGATGGTGTTCCTGGGGCGGGCTATAATAGCTTAGGCGGTGCGGTTAAACAAGGCGCCCCGGGTATTGAATTTATTGCCGGCAACAATTCTGAGCCAAGAAAAGCATACGTAAAGTTGCCTGAGTTTAGAGCCGAAACAATTCGAACACTCCAACCAGTCGCCATGGGGGATAATGTACGAGATTGTCTTTTGGAATTGTGTTCTAATTTACAAGAATTTCAAGGTCATGTATTCACTTTTATGACGAATCAAATCATATACAATTGCACCAATAATATTGATTTATGGAGACCGTGGGTACCAGCCACTGGTGTTCCCGCAGTTGTACAACAAATTATAAACGCCTGGGTACCCGAAATACCTACTAGATATAACTGGTTTGCTTGGGAAGCTAATTATTGCGCTGCTGGAGCATATAAATATATTGGCAGCCACAATGTGCGCACAACTTAAATATAGAGAGCGAGATGGCCAAAACAAAATTTTCTGATTTTCAAGACTATAATAACGATGGTTTAGTCGACAAATGTGTTGTAGATCTTCCCTTAAAAGAAGATCCCTGCCCTCCGTGTATTCCCAATCGGCATGCCTTTAAAGTAAATTGGACAAAGAAAACTCACCTTGAAGCTTATTTGAATGAGATTACTTGCGAATATTCAATTGTTTATAGAAGTAATTACAAAGATACGGGAGGCACAGGCCAGGAGCAGCGCGACCAAGAAGAAATAACTAAGCGCTGGGAAGAATATAAAGAAAGAGCAGTTAAAGAATTAGTGGATGCTTTTGGTAAAGAAACGTCACCAGAAAATTTAGCATTAGCTACTCAACATGCGCAATACAATGAAAAATACTGGTATTTAAGTGTGGTACCCAACTCACGAATTAAATTCCTATATACAGTACCAGTAGATATCATCAACGCTCTCTCAGATGCCTTGCCAGATATTGAAATGCCCACGGCACCAAAAGAAGTGGAGTTTGATGTCAATGAATTGAGACTTGCTTTAATAAGAGTTAGTAAGGGCTTGTTTCTTTACTCGAGATATATTAAAGTATTTCGCGCAGTCGACGGAGGCAAAGTATTTTTTGCAAACACCGGCGGCAATTTTAATTTAGTGCCTTACGCCGGCAAAACTGGTAAGCTAAGACAAGTCATACCAACGCTATTAAAGTTTTTTTGGTCAAGAGGGTGGGTATTGAATGGCTCTCTGTTACCCGGGTTTGGAAAAAAAGACGCCGAAAGGATAGTTTTCGGATTCAATGATGATTACACTCTCAAATATATTTCAGTTTGGGAATACGGATGTAAACATGTTGCTTATACTGTAAACCAGGGACAAATGGGTGGTCTCAAGAATAGGAATCCGTTTAACGACCCAACTGCTATGTCCTATTTAGCAAATGTTTTTGAAATGGAGTCAGAGTTAATATCAAGAGTACCGAGAGATTGGTTGGAGTTTCTGAAAGGTCACACATACCCTCCGATAACAGTCAATGAAGTGGGCGCCGGCGAATTTGATCCGCTAGCCGAAGGCTCCGCTATAGGGCAATCATTAAGCGCTATGGATTGTCTAAAGGATAATTTCGATCGAGAAATGACGGAACTGGGAGATGAGATAATGGACGAAGTGTTCGGTCTCGGTGACTCAATTGCGTATCGATTCCGAGACAAACTCTGCGGGACAGAAGACTCTGCCAAACAAGATGCTGAAGATGTAGGTTGGTTTTCTGTCTATGATCCAAACACTCGTAAAAATAGAAACGTTTATGCTATGGCCCAAGAACAAGCTTTCGCACAACTTGAAGCAGATGATCAAGTGTTCGTCGAGCTATGCGCTAGAATCTTTAGCTTACTCAACGTAAGCGGCGGCTATCAAAAAATGGATGAATTGTGGGCGCAAGTATTCGATCCATTAAAGATTTGCGGCTTGTCTGCTCTGTTAACTGATGTTATTAAATGCCTTCTTGGCGGTCTGGGTATAGAAGAGGCTCTTGCTAAAATGATCGAATCGGCCCTTAAAGCTATGGGCGTAGAAGACATGGGCAAATTATTTGTTGGTCTTCCAGAAGATAAGCAGAGAGAGATTGCAGCCGTAATTGAAAGAAGGTTAGCCAATGGCGATGTGCCGGGATTTAACCCAGAAAAAATGGAAATCGTACCGCCATGGGAGTCCGATTTAGCTAAGGATGAGGCTTCAAAAAGTACTGCTGCAGGTATGGCCGACAACCCGGTACCGGTAGATCGTGGACCAGCCTACTCTGCACCATCAACAAGAAGAACACTTGCGCAGCAATTTGATACAGCCGTAAATGACCCATACCAAGGTATCGATCCAAACAATATATTACAGCTTTATGTTGCAGCACTCATAGATGTATATGCTGGCAATTTACTTGATTTAGCTGACGAATTAAATAAGTTCCCAGGCGCCCCAATAATTGGTTATGTCATAGCAACGTTGGATTGTCCTCGGCCACCCATATTTGATCCGGGGTTGTTTGACTGGTTAAAAGATATTCAATTGCCATGGTGTAGAAACAATAAAGAAATTACTTGGCCCCGTTTAAATATGGCTCCACCAATGTCTTTGGCTGACATATTCAAAAAACTTTTAGAAGCAGCCAAAGAAGCTTTCTTAAATCTGATTATGAATATATTGATTGCCATAATTGTTAAAGCTTGTGAACTACTTGGTGATGCAATCTGTAAAGCACTAGAAACAGTTGGCGCCCTAGCAGCCGCTCTACCTAGCTTGATTGCCGGCACAAATTCAGTTGAAAATGTAATCAGAGATGCTATATGCGGCCCGGATGCCGGCGAACTCCAAGTAAAAGAAACAGTTGAGACTCTTTTGGGTTCGCTGGGCGAGGGTGGAGCTGCCATGGCAAATCAAGAGTCGGTGCACAATTGGACAATGGGGGTTTCATCGATGCTAACCCAAAGAGAACTAGCTGAATTGTTTATAGGCAAAGCAGAGGACTCCACATTGGGTATAGTACACGAATACACAGAGCTGGAAGTACCAGAATTTAGCGAAGCACTCCCGTCCCCCTCAGATATTCAATCGCTTTTTAGTAATATTGGTGATTTATTTCCGCCAGAATTTAGAAGAGAATTAATGAATATTGTTAACGCTGATGATATTTTAGCCGATAAACCAATAAGTCCTTCACTCTGTGCAACACCCGAAAAATTGGAAGAATTTAAAGCTGCACGCTGTGCTTTATTAGAAGGCCGCGCCACCAAAGCCCAGTGTGACAAACTATATGCTGATCTTAAAGATCAGATGTTGGACGATCTGGAAGATATGAGCACTGTTTTTCACAAAGGTATTCAAGCACACATCGCCGATCAACTACCTCCACTGATTAGTGGCCCGGGCTGCCATGATGGTCTATTCCCATTTGAGCCGGAAGAGGTCACCACTGCAAGAAGCAGAGTACAAGACCAATTGTACAAAGAAATTAAAGTTGCATACACCCAAGATTTAATTGGGAACGGCCCATTTCCACGTCAGTGGGGAATGGTAAATTTAATTTTATCTGATATCAACGGGTTAGCATATACCACTCATCAACGAAAGGCCTACAATAGAACAAACTACGTAGACTTTATTGAAGATGGAGGCGACAGCGACGGAGGCAGTGGTTTAGGCCTCGGTAATATGATGGGGAGTCTTCTGGGTACCCAACAAGGCGCTTTCCCGGTAGATGTTGCCGGCTGGCTGCAAGACTATATCGGTCATGAAACATATAAACCACCGGAAGGAGAAGTTTTTGAAACGAATAGCACGTGGAGACCTTCAAGAAAAAGAAAGATTGCAATTGAACCAAATCCACTCTTTGGTAATCAAGGAAGAGAGTTTACATATGTAACTTTACCGGGATTTAAAGCCGGCGATTTAAAAACGAAATTTAGAGATAATGCGAAAGGCATGCCAGCAGCTTTTACGGTCACCGGAGTACCAGCCAACAAGAAGGGCCTAGATGCAGAATATGAAGCGTATGGGTATGGATTTGATATGTATATGTCATTTTCTGACCTGGAAGTCAACTCATTGGACGATAGCATCAATTATCGCGATGGTGACTGGACAACGTTGAGAATATATGAAAGAAGAAACAATGCGTTTTCAGATATAATAGCTGCGTCAGACGACAGTATCGACGCACTGTTTGGCATGGGAGAAGCAATGAAAGAAAAACTTTCTGGCCGAGACCTTGGCGTGGCTACGAATCTTGTTACACCGCAGAACTCTACGTCGCCCCATACGGCAATTGTACAGGAACAAATAAGTACAGAAGTTAAAGAAATCATGAATACTCTTCCGGCTCCTGAATATGGACTTAGCGATGCCGGCACCGGCACCACACCAACAAATACTTATTCTCCGCAATTACAAAGATTTGCTAGTTTTATTGCGATGAAGAACGGTTTAATCACAGGAGAAACAACGACTGGCACCAGCGATACAATTGTTGGTATGCTGCCTGGTTTAGTAGATCCTCATGAATATACGATAAATTACTTTATGGAGTCTGTTTTCAACACTATCTCAATGGGCGCCCACCGAAATCCAGCCTTTAGCTATGGTGCGATGCCGGATGATTTATCCCCGCTAGACATAATGTATGTTAACCCATCAAATTACACAGACGACGATGGAGACTACCACGCCGGCGGCGACCCATATAGTATACCTTCAAGCGAGGCTATGATGGGGGTATCTAATGCCGAATATGAAGGCAAAGAAACTGCAAAAAGAATACATTATTTAGATCCGGCTACGTATGGGGGTAGTTATGCTATGCCGGCTATATATATTGAACCCGCTGCCAATCAAGGATGGCTAGGTTTTATGGACGCATTGGTTCCCGAATACGATGGTTGTAAGCCACGTCGTTCAGATTTAATAGATTTTGAGGACATAAGCCAGCGTGTTGAAGATTTATATACAAAAATACCCGATGATCCCAGGTTACGTATGGGCCCTGACTGTCGAACGGAAGTCCCCTATGCTAGAATATTAGATCGAGCCTCTGCTGCAGGTATCGAAGGGGTTGTAATGATTGCAATTAGGGCTTTTGCTAGTGTTCATTTTATAAAAGCCATGGCAACATACTCGAGATTCAAACCAGTATTCCCAGATAACTTTAGTGGAATTCTATCAACGTATATTATTCAAGAAATGGAAACAAAATTTAAAGAATCAGATTCCTTTTTGGGTCTAGGAATGTTTAAAGACGAAAGATTTTGGTATGCTTTCTTAGAGCAGTGTGTACAAATCTACGATCGCAAGGTGACTTTAGGTGAAGTGGAGCCAACGCCCGACGTTATAGAATCGTTCTTAAAGCTAAATGACTTACAAGCTGTTTACGATTACCCGGCCACCGGTGAATTAAGAACCGCCAAGAGACAAGATCTAAGATATTTGGATAAAGAAGTCACTGACTGGATGTCCCTTAAGAGATATAGAAATTTAAAAAATCTACACTATGTAAGAAATACTGAAACACATGCAAAAAATATTATGAGATATATTGTGCAAGAAGAGTTGAACAATCTAGGAAAGATATTTTCAGACAACCTTGGAAGCTTAGGTTTAACGCCTGATATAGAACATATAGGTAAATACTTATTGAGTGTTGAATCGGGCATGACCGCCGGCAGTCTGCTAAATTTAAATCAAAAATTGTATTTAGAAACCCCCGGCGTACCACGCACGGAAGCAAGCGAACTGTATACCGAGGGCGGCGAGTTTGCACGTCAAGATGGTTCAGAATATGTTGGCCAATATCACGTCCACGTTGATGATGCGCGAGGCGCAATTGTCATGGAAGGAGCCTTCCACAAAACAGAATATCATGAAGAGTTGGTATCAGTTTCTGGTTACATAACAGTTATGGGCGAATCCGGTGATCCCCTGGGAGATGTTTCAGAGCTTGGCGAAGCAGCCGGAGTGTGGAGTGGGACTAGTCCACGTGGTCCACAATTTAAGTTGGAAAAGCTTATGAGAATAACACCGAAAGTAGCTTCAGAGGTCCCATCTGACGCCCCAAATATACCCTCTACTATGTCTGGGTACGTTAAGCCAAGTGACTGGTTTTTATATACCAGAGAACTGCCTAGAGAAGTGTCAGACCGGAATATATCTGATTATTACGGTAATTTAGAATTTGTTTATGATCCTCAAAGTGATTCTGGTAAGCCAATTGGATTAAAAGCTGATACTTCAATCGGGGTTGAATACGGGTTAAGACTCTCTTTTACTCCGTCACCTACCGAATCTTATATTTTGGCTGAATCATTTATAGATACAATTGACGGACCCATTAATAATTTTGAAGATTTCGCCGCAAGCTCTAGAATGTTATACTGCTTGGCAAATAATCTAGTAGATTCCGCAGACTTTAAGTTTGTTACAGAGTATGTGTTTCCGTTAAACAAACTATTGGCATATGCAGCAATATACAATGCACAGGCATTCTTACCTTCAATTGGGGAAATAGTTGCAGATTACGGCGGCGATCTTTTTAATGCCGACTCATCGCCCGGCCGCCGAGTAGATGGAGATGGCTTCTATAAAGACGATGATTCTGTCCGAGGCTGGGAGCCTTATGCAAAAAGAATGAAATTTCAACAAAGCGCAAACCCTGTTACTTGGTTTGCAAAAGGATTTGACGAGTGGGATCGCGAAGTCTTGAAAAATACCACGTCAAAAGTACGTAACTTGTTTTTATCATATTATAGATCAAGAGACTTCGATTGGGGCAAAGACAGTCCAGATGGGGTAAACAATTTACTCGAACAAATGAGAGAAACAATACGCCCGCCGGCCGGCGCAAAATTCTTACCATGGTGGATGAAGGGTCGCTTAAGAAAACGTCCACTGAATAAAAATGGAGAAAGATGCAGTTCATCAGACGAAGATTGATATTGTTGTCTAATTACAACTAGGGTTTTAATAATGGCTGGATTTTCACCAAGACTACCACTAAAGAGAAGTTCCATTGATGGGTTTACAACTCACAAGACGATTAATGGAATGGTAGCACAAAATTTAAAAATGTTAATACTTACGTCGCCCGGCGAAAGAGTTATGGAACCGGAATTTGGTGTCGGAATTCGTTCTTTTTTCTTTGAGCCGATGAGGGACGATACTTACATACGAATTCAGCAGAGAATAAATAAACAAATAAGCATATATATGCCATTTGTTAAAGTACTCAATATATCTTTTAATTCTATTACTGATTCACCTGATAATCTTTTTGACTATGACGAACAGTATCTGGGCTTGACGATAGAATATCAAATAGATTCCATAGGAGCTATTGAAGTATTAGATATTTTGATTTAATTAATTGATACTAATCTAATTATACTGAGAAGGGACTTATATTAATGGGGAAGAATGATAATAGAATAATTCCAATCAACTATACAAGTAGGGAATTTTCAAGTATTAGAGAAGATTTGATCCAAATTGCGGAAAGATTCTATCCTGATACTTTTAGAGACTTTAGTGAGGCCTCGTTTGGCTCCTTAATGTTGGACACGGTTGCATATGTAGGCGACCAACTGTCATTTTATTTGGATTATCAAGCCAACGAAGGCTTCTTAAATACAGCGATTGAGTATTCTAACATTGTTAAACACGCGACACAGCTAGGTTACAAATTTGAAGGCCGACCCAGTACGTACGGAACGGTCGCCTTATATATTATTATCCCAGCTACGTCAACCGGAATCGGCCCTGATGGTAGTTATATTCCAATATTGAAACGTGGAAGCAATTTTGTATCCTTAAATGGACTTAATTATATGTTAACCGAAAATATTGATTTCTCAGATCCAAAAAATAAAGTTGCGATAGCTGAGGTAGATACAGTAACGGGCGCCCCATCCCTTTACGCAATTAAAACATATGGAACTGTTGTTTCCGGCCGCTTCAATCAAGAGAGGTTCTCAGTCGGTCCATATGAGAAATTTAAAACCCTTAGATTGGTTAACCCTAATGTCTCTGAAATAACGAGCGTTTTTGACGCCAAAGGTAACGAATACTTTGAAGTACCATATCTTTCACAAGATGTGATATATAGAGAAGTAGCAAACGCAAATTATAGGAATGATAATGTGGCATCAGTTTTAAAACCGTTTGCGGTACCCCGGAGATTTACAACACTCTTTGACAGAGGTGGAGTAACAATGCAATTCGGCACCGGAAACGAAGAATTGATATCTACAGACAAAGTGCCAGAACCACAAAAAATAGCCTTAGATCTCTTTGGGAAAAATTATGTCACAAGTACATCATTCGATCCTTCCAACTTAATAGCAAGTGATTATATGGGAATTGTTCCTTCTGATACAACTCTTACAGTTTTTTATCGTTCCACGAACCCAACAAATTCAAATGTTGCAGTCGGTGGAGTTACTTCAGTATCACGCCCAATAGTTGAATTTGAAGATCGCGTGTCTCTCGATAGCACAAAAGTAGATAGTGTAATTACTTCTATTGAGGTGTATAACGAAGAGCCTATTGTGGGGGATGTAACACTGCCTTCTTCAAATGAAATCAAACGCAGAGTAATAGATAGCTTTGCTACTCAAAATCGAGCTGTTACAAAATTGGATTATGAAGCTTTGGCTCAAAAAATGCCGGCTAAATTTGGTGCAATAAAAAGAGTTGCAGCAATTAGGGATCCTGATTCTAGAAAAAGAAATATAAATTTATATATTTTATCTGAAAATACCAATGGAAAACTTGTAGCCGCCAATAGTATTATTAAATTAAATTTAAAAACATGGGTAAACAATTATAAAATGATTAATGATACGGTAGATATATTAGATGCCAAAATTGTTAATGTAGGAATTAATTTCACCATGAAGGTAAGTAAAGATGTTGATAAATATACTGTTATGAATTCAGCGTTGCAAACATTAAAATCAAAGTACACTCAGCCTCATTATATCGGCGAAGAGTTTTATTTGTCAGAGATTTACACTCTGCTCAATAGGATCAAAGGAGTCATTGATGTGGTAACTGTGCAGATAACCAAAAAGACTGGAACAAATTATTCTTCAAATTCATTTAATATTAACAAAAATTTATCTTCTGACGGAAGATATATTAATGCACCAAAAAATGTAGTATTAGAAGTCAAATTTCCGGAACAAGATATCAGAGGCACCATAATATAAAATGAGTATTAAAAAATATTATGCAATAAAAGATAATACTATAACTAATGCATTCATGTCGGATGTCAGTACACGTGCGACTGGCTCCAATATGGGGGCTTCAGATATATTAGAAGTGTTTTCAATATACGGGCAAACAATCTCAGCATCGGTAACCTCTTCTACTGAATTGTCAAGAGTATTGATTAAATTTGACATAACAGGATCCTCTGCCGGCAGTTTGAAATCTGAGCGTACCGCCGGCGATCTTCCAGAAAGTGGCAGCGTAAATTTTTACTTAAAATTGTACAACGCAGAACACGCTAAAACGGTACCGTCCGACTATACACTTGATGTCGCCCCCGTGCAACATCACTGGCAAGAAGGTACAGGCCTGGATATGGATACATATAAAGATTTAACAAAGAATAATCGTGGCTCGAATTGGATGAGTGCCTCGAATTCTTTAAAATGGACCAAGGTAGGCGGTGATTATTTAACAACATATAACTATAGTCAAGATCTTTCTACGGGATTGGAAGACATAGAAGTTGATATTACCCCTTTGGTTGAAGGTTGGATTGCCGGCACATTGGCAAATTACGGGGTTGGAATTAAATTAAGCTCAAGTTACGAGGCTTATTATTCTAGCTCGGTCGCGTGCTGCGAAGATTTTGTTGATAGCATATTGTTGAATACCACTGGCGCCACCAAATCTTATTATACGAAAAGGTTCTTTGGTCGTAACTCACAATATTTCTTTAAAAGACCAACCATAGAAGCTAGATGGGATTCCTCTAGAAAAGATAACCGATCGAATTTTTACTACAGCAGCTCTTTGGCCCCGTCTGAGCTTAATCTAAACACACTGTTTCTTTATAATAGAGTTCGTGGCCGCCTGACGAATATTCCCGGCGCCGGCACTGGCAATATATACGTGAGCATCTACTCTGGCTCAGCACTCAATATAGAACCATCTGGATCCAGAATCAAATTAGTGGCAGATTCTGCCCATGTCGAATCGGGATATGCCTATGTCGTTACCGGCGCGTACGTTTCTACCGGCATATACAAGGCTTCCTTCGCAATCACAGGTCATTCGGGCCCTCGTAGCACGATTGGTACCTCTTATGATCCGGGAACAGGTTCGCTTACAAAGTTATTTGATGTCTGGCATAATAATTCTGGCTCTCAGTATTTTACAGGAAGCATCAAGCCAAAGAAATTAGATGCGCAGGATTATAATAAAACGGGCCGATATGTCACAAATGTGGTTAATTTAAAAACAGATTATCGCTCTAATGAAAATGTACGCTTCCGAGTATTTACTAGAGAAAAAGGCTGGAGCCCAACAATTTATACGGTTGCTAGCCGAGCCATTGAAACCTCTGTGGTTGAAAGCGGGTCGTATCGTGTAATTCGAATTATTGATAATTATGAAGTCTTTCCCCATGCTACGGGGTCAAATAGTGTTTCTCATTCAATGATGTCATATGATGTATCTGGGAGCTATTTTGATCTTAATATGTCAATGCTCGAGCCAGGATATGCTTATGGTCTCAAGTTTGCGTATTACGATGAGTTGGTTCAAGATTGGGTTGAGCAACCGGAATTATTTAAATTTATGGTAGATGAATATGGGCATTAAAGATTTATTTGATCATGGCACGTCAATTGTAACGTTAAAGAGCGGCTCCCTTAAAGATTCTTTTGCTCCTGTCGAATCACATAAAAATATTGAACAAGTAATTGAAAAACAAAATAGGTTTATACCGCCAGTTAATTTTTTAACAACTTCAAATTTTGCAAAATTCGGCTCTGCTGAGCTTTATTACGATACCGCCATAAAGAGAATATATGGAAACTATCCATATGATGGCACCGCAGCCGACAAAAACAAGTTTGATAACTCCTCGCTTTATATAGACAAGTATATATTCGATTATCTATATCCTAGGAGCACAGGATACGCAATATTCTCAGCAGATGGGTGGGGCAGCAGAACAGCAATCACTTCCGATGGATATGCTACGCCGTCTAGTTTAGAATATATTCAATTTAGAGGTGGCCCCCATACAGCATCTTATGGAATGAAGGGCCTTCGAACTTCTTTTTCCGCATCGAATGTTTATGACGCCAATATATATGACAACGAAGGTTTACCGGCAGATTTTGGAAAAGGTACTCGCTCGTCTAATCTTAGATTCACGGGCAGCGACGGCGCCACGGTGGAATTTTGGTTAAAGAAGCCAACGTTCGATACAACAAACAACACTCATAGAGAAGTAATATTCGACCTTTGGAATAACCAAACCTCTTCAGGTCACTCAGGTTCACTTTGCTATGGTCGAATGATGATCGAGTTAGATGGAACCTCAACGTCCTCGCCGTTCATGATTACCTTGATGTCCGGCACATCTGGATTCCAACATAGACCTATTGGCAATTTAGCTAATACATCATCAATTGCGGATTGGGGCCACTATGCATTTACATTTTTACAAAGTGGAAGCTATCTAAAAACTAAATTTTATGTTAACGGCGGACTAAATGAAGAGCTAGATACCGAACTATTAATTGGCGGCTTTGAACATGGAGAAATGAATGCAAGAATAGGAGCCTTAATAACCGGCCCAACCGGCTCAGCTGCGCCTGCTCATTCAGGAAAATTTTCTGGTTCTCTTGATGATTTTAGATATTGGAAGGCCGCACGAAGCTCTAAACAAATTTCTGACTTTTATTACGTCGGCGTAAATGGCGGCACGAATACTGATATAGCCAACGCAACTCTAGGTGTATATTATAAATTCAATGAAGGGATTACCGGCACTGGAAGCACGGATTCGATTGTTCTTGATTATTCCGGAAGAGTATCAAATGGTGCCTGGGTTGGATATGGGAGCAATAGCAGGAATACTGGTTCAGCTATAGTAGAAGCTAGCGCGAGCAATTCAGAGTTTAGAGATCCTATTGTACACCCAAACCACACCGAAGTCACCGTTCTTCATCAAAACCTATTAATATCAGGATCTTATCATGATCATCAAAACAATGCAATGCTTTATAACACAATCCCAAGCTGGATTACAGATGAAGCAGATGAAGACGGCGCTCCGGACTTAAAACATCTTTGTCACATATTAGGTACATATTTAGACAAATTGTATTTGCAGATAGAAAGTCTTTCTGCTTTCAATAATACACAATATTTAAGCGCTTCATATAAAGCATTTCCCTTCTATAAAAATGCCATTGAAGGAAAAGGCCTTGAAACACCCGAATTGTTCATTGAGGCGGATATATTAGAAAAGTTTGCACAAAGAACGGATACATATAATTTCAATTTAGACTTAAGTGAAGTTAAAAACTTAATATACCAAAACATTCATTCAAATTTGATAAACATCTATAAAGCTAAGGGCACTGAAAAAGCTCTTAGGAATGTCATGCGAACTTTTGGCATCGGCGATGATTTAATCAAACTTAATTTATACGCGAATAATGCAAAATATACGTTACAAGACAATATTCATTCGCAATTGATTAAGAAAAAATATCTTAATTTCTCTAAAAAAGGAAATAGTGGAGCTGTAGTCTATCAGACAACTGAAGCTGACAATCCAAATAGTAATGAGTTTATATCTGGAAGTAAAGGTGACATGTATGAGAAAACTTTAGGGTTTACACTTGAAGCGAATGTAATGTTTCCAAAGTATTTCATGGAAGAAACAGATGATTTTTATGATAGAAACTGGTTAACGTCATCATTGTTTGGGATGCACCGAGCAGATCACACAGCTTCTGCTGATATAACAACATGGGCGCCTAGTGGTAGTGACTTTGCCAACTTTCAAGTGCAGTTTATTAGGAATCATCCCCGCTCTAGAAGCGGCCATTTTAGAATATCATCTTCTAACTCACCATATCCAATTCCTTTAATGACATCAAGCGTATTTTATGAAGTATACGATGACGACAATTGGTTGGTTTCTTTCACTGTAGAGCCAAAAAGATACAGAGAATTGTCCGTTGTATCCGGTGCTAGCCATCTCGACGTAAGCGGATACAATGCAATATTCTCTGGTTACCACAAAGTACTGGGCACCACGGTAGACTCATTTTACCTAACACAATCTATGGAGACAACAGCTTCTCGAGACTTTTTGAAATCAGACAAGAGGATATTTGCGGGCGCTTATAGAGACAATATGACCGGTACACTGTTATATCGGAACGATACCAAACTAACTGAAATGCGGTATTGGGCATATTCACTTGAGCCAGAAGAAATTGAAAGACACGCGGTTGACATCGACAATACCGGAATGCTTAATCCGTATAGAATAATTGGTAACTTGGATCCCAACTTCGACGATATGGAAGTTAGAAAAATCGATTCTCTGGCACTGCACTGGAACTTCAACAGTATTACAAGTTCGGATGCCAGTGGAGAGCTTATTGTACAAGACGCGTCTTCAGGATCATACGAGAAAAGAGGAAGACTGGGGATATTCGGAAAATACAGCGGCCACCAACACACGGGTAAGGGTAAATACTTTACTACCTCTAGCAAAGAAGCAATTGCATATGAATTTATCAATAATGCTAAATTCAGACATTATGAACAAATTGTTAGTTCTGATATGATTAATATATTAGAGAGTGACGATCACGTATTTGGTTCAAATCAAAGGCCCACAAACTACCACTTTACGATTGAAAAGAGCATGTATGATGTAATTTCACAAGAAATACTAAACATGTTTGCAGGAATTGTTGATTTCAATAATTTAATCGGCGAACCAGTCAATCGATATCGGTCCGAATATAAAAATTTAAACAAGCTACGTACCATCTTCTTTGAAAGAGTAGGTACAACCCCTGATATAAATCGATATTTAGACTTTTATAAATGGTTTGATGATGCCTTGTCATTAATTATTAGACAGTTGGTGCCAGCCACAGCAGATATCTCCGATGATTTGTACAATGTTGTTGAAGAACACGCTCTTGAAAGAAACAAATATAAAACCCCTTTCCCGACAATGGACTTTAATGCACCAGATCCTGAAGCTTTTATTAGGGGCATTGAAGAGCTTGAGTATAGTTGGAAGTTTGGGCATTCACCGCTACCCAGTTCACAGCGCCCACAACATCAAAAAGGACTATATTGGGCTTCCCGGGCAGAAAAAGATGGTCTAGAGCTGACAATTAAGTCGGCGTCTTTGGGCCCGTATACGACAGCTGCAACTTCCATCTATAACAATTCCCTCGCAATAGATATAGGCAGAAAAGAAATAAGAGACATAATGCACTCAAACCCGCATTTTAGTCAAAGCTTGCCGATACTTGCTCAATTAGACGGCACCACTTACGAGGGCAATGCCCATGCAATTAGAACGTTTGCAAAAACATATAAGTTTAGAGTCACAAATCCGGTCGAATCATCCTTCAAGGGTGGTGTTAATTTCTCACCCGGGAAGAGTATGGAGAAGGTTTACAACGCTGTAAATCCGCATGGTCCAATAGAGGCTCATGGCTCAAAGGGCGGTGTCGGCTGTGGCGGCTGCAAGCTTCCTGTTAATATATTATTTGCAAGATCTGAAGACTTTGAGCCATATAAAGATTTATATGACCCTCTTCCCCCACATGCAAAAGTCAAGAAGAAGATGAAAGTCATACATGGCCGTGACTCGAATAAAGAAGCTTTAGGATACGCTGTTGCTAAATCTGCCTTCTTCTTTCCGATGAATATTATAAGCGGTACAATCGACCCGGACATGTTAGTAAATTCCAGAGCCACAGAGGACAGCGCTAGTCACTTGGTTACTGCTAATAATGCATATGAAAGAGAAATATCTGGCAACATTACCAACATCCATAATGATGTATATGGCCGACATATGGAGAAGCCCATGCAGGGCCCGTTCACTGAATATGCAGTTGGCGGCCACCAGTCGCGCCACATTGAATTAAATACCGGTTCTTGGACTAGCGGATATAGTCACCAATTAAATCGATCTGAAGCATGGAGAATTCACATAGGAAGATGCGCCGACGACACTTATCCTGATACAGATCAGGGCAAAACTGCTGTTGGCATTGTCGGCCCAGATTATCCCCCACCAGATCTTAAGTTATCAGCAACGGGCAATCACCAAGTATCCGATGTTTATCCATATATAAAGCACCCTAGAGCTTCATATTATCGCGACGGTACCGCTAAACGTCCAGTAAACATTGGTAATATTCATCACACCACGGGCTCGCCGACGATTCTAGGAAATTTTAATAAGAGATACGATTATGTTCAGACGGTCGGGAGGTATGCCCAGAGAAGGTATCTAAAAGATACCGTTGATCACGACATAACAAAAAACGGGGAATCACTCTGGTATCATACCCAATCGATACTACCAGAAAGATTTGTACGAGCAGAACCCTCGGCCCGCGGCGGCGAATACTTTCCCACTCCGACAACAGCTAGCACCTACTATTATCAAACAACAAATGTACACACATTAATTTCCGTAGGCACAGGATCCCACGGAGGAAACCAGCCCGGCGGCTTTGGAAATGTGTTCGGCGGTATGGAACAGTCGCGACTTGGTGGTGCCACCAACACAAGCAATCGACACGGAGTCATGACAGCCGACGTAGATGGCACAATATTCGCAGTACCAGACCGCCGCCGGCGGGAAGGAATATTTACATCGCGCTTCTCTGCACCCGGCGGTCCGGAAGTGTTGTCTCCTGGGTACTTGGACATTCATACGGGAGAATTCTCAGTATATAACAGTCTCAATTTCAGAAACTTTACTGTAAGATCGAGTGGCAGTGGCGAAGCAATTGGTGCTACAGTGGTATTCAGTGATAATGCTGCTGATAAGGCTACGGGATTTAAGTCTATTAGAATGCACAACCATATGAGTACTGGTTCCGAAGATGAAAGATTACAAATCCGCCAAGGTTTGAGAACCTTGCTCACCAGGCATGCCGGCAAAGCCTACTCGGAAGCTCAATATGGATACGTACCAGAAACAAGCTATATCGACGAGGATGACAAAGCTCCGGCAAGTTATCACAAAATCTATCGTAATAAGCTAAGGCAGCTAAGGGATATACGTACAGAAAATGCTGTAGCAGCATCAATAATTACTGGCTCTTGGTTTGATAATTACTGGGTTCAACATACAATTCCTCGTTCCGATCTTAATTATTCTTGGATTACGGGATCAATATTACACGACGGGTTTATACCGTCGACTCATGGCACATTTGGCTACTTGCCTCACATTATGTCCGATGAGGGAATGGGCATCATGGCATACTGGCTCAGTGGTTTTGTTTCGGCATCAGGCTTTGCCGTTGCAGCTGCAGATCCAAAGCCCGGGAAGATGCTCGCCGAAGGCCCATGGGGTTCGGGTAGTGCATATAAAATGCCTTACAACTTTATAACCGCTAGTGAATATGTTGCATATAACGAAACAGGTGCCGTCGGCGGACACTTCCGGCTTGGACTTGATAAAAACACTTACACGGCAGACACATTAAATCATCTTTTCGTTGATTTTGCTGGCTTAAACCACATAATTGTTGAAAATATTTCATCTAGCACTGCCCAACTAGGCTTCCCTATTGACCACAATACAGGTTCTGACGGCCGTGCTTATCATGGCGCGAGCGCCGACTTCCCTCAGAATCCACCATATATTAATGATCTATTGATGGATATTAACATAAATTCGGCCAACCGACTCGGTGTAACCCCACTTCTAAACATGCTGATCCTGCATCGTCAAGGACCCTATGGTTGGCCTTCTTGGAAGCAAACTAGAGGTACTTCTCATCCTATTATGCGTTTTGAGCGGGATAGAAACATTTTAAGATCACCCACTCGCGCGCTTAGTGCTTCAGCCTTTCCAGGATTACAAAAAAGATATTACATTCAACCAGTAACCTCTAAATATAAAGCCGTTCAAGCAGATATTGCGCATCCGTCATATACGCCAGTTGATTACGACTCCACTGATATCGAACCATACGCAAGATTTTATGCAACAAATTATAATCAAATCGTGGCGTTGCAGTCAGATGAGAGAAATGCTGAATTCTTCTGTCATCCTGACGCATCAAATACTTGGTGGGATTCGTTGGCATCAAGTTTAGCTGAAGATGCCGCGGTAACATACCCGATCCTTCCAGGCGATCCTGCTGCCGGCGAGTTTGTAGCAAAGGTGATATATAGTGAAAGCGTTTGGCCGAGTAGTTTGATGGCTTACATGTCCTCTTCTAGAGGCCGTGTTGGATATTCTGATCGTACTTGGCGCGCCATCCCGTCCGAAAGAACCACACTTGGCGAATCTCGACGTAATTCTAAAGATCGTATACATCACCTTGTCCATGGTCCAAGATTTAACTACTCTTCCGGAAGCCGCTTAACACAAAGTAGTTGGCCACTGGACGCACATACTGATTTCTTAACCCGCCGCGGCGGCCCGGGATATACCGGTACATCGGGCACTTTGGGATCCGGCGGAATAGGTGATGCACCGAGAATTTTACATCAATACCACTTAGCTGCCGTTACTGGTACCGCAAACATCGTCGAATTTGGTGGTACCCGCGGCGCCACCTATGATGGTGGATCTGGAAGCCACTTCGATGGAATGAGTGCCACCCGGGCAACAGGAGCATATAACGACTCCGGCCGTGCGTATACACCGACCGCCACCGACAGTGATATGAATGGCTTTGGCTTTATTACCGGTGGATATCACAACGGAGAAGGCGAATTACAAAACAGTTATACAATGTTTCACGGTGGTCCGTCGGCCCTATCAGGCAGTACAACTCGAACCGGGTGCGCCTCCGGCCCACCCTGCTCTACATATCCAGCACTGTTGCAGACAAGCCCGACAGCGTTATATTCTAGAAAACATACCCTGGCTTCTTATCGTTCTGTTGTTGGGCCCAATGGCATTGATATACCAGAAACCGCATCTAACGAAGTAGTCGCACACTTATCCTTCACCTCGTCTCAAAGCGGAAGTATCGGCGCCGTCCAGGCCTTCAGAAAAACCTTCTGGGGTAATATTGATTTGTTTGGTGGAGAAGCTGCCTGGGAGGCTCCGAAACAAGCGGGCTTCTTATCACAAAGCGTTGATGAATTTGGGACAATAACTGAGTATTGGGTCTCAGCATCGTCGCTTCCATGGTATGACAAATATGAAGATTATATATTAGACCCTCGAGCAGTTGCCAAAGACTATACAATCGTTCCGGAATACAGTTCAAAAAGATGGGTATCTTCTGCTTCATTCGACGTTCCCTTTACTGATCCGATGAACACTCCATGGTGGCATACATTAGAAATAATAACTGGCGGTACCACCGGCTCTTATAATGAAGTTCTTGATAATAACCCTGAAAATGTGGTATTTAAAGTTATTCGAGGAGATAATTTAAGGGATCTAGCTGGAGTGCAAGAAAACTTAAATGAAGCCAATTTCCTTTCTGAGCATATGGGCGTCGGCCGTTTAATATTAAAAATGGAAGCAATTGTAAAATTCTTACCATATGAAGGATTTTATCCAGCACAAAGAACCTTGCAATTGACAGAACAATTTTGGAAATCACACGGCTCTCAAGTGCATACTCACCACCATCCCGCCGAACCCCACCCCGGCGGCGGTATCACCGGCGGCGGTGAGGGTCTCCCAGCGCAAGAAACATTTGCTATAGGTGGTGATACTTACATGGTCGGTGAATACCCCTACCCGATCTTCGGCGCTGGTAACACCCGCCGCGGCCGGCCAATGTACAGCTTCCGCACCGAGGCCTATGTTAAATACGAGCAAAGCTCACTCGCATGGGCCGCCAGTCTCACCCCTAGTGGACACGCTGCCGGCCATGGGGCCGTCGGCTGGACAGACTATTCTGGCTCAGAATCATTGTTACATGGTAAAGACCTAGCGCGCCCACTTATGCAAACATTGTTTTCGCCGGGCATTTTATATAACTCAATTAAATCCGGCCTTGCTGTCGATTATCCAATTTGCGTTTCTGAGTCATTTGAAAGAGTAAACATTGGGACGAGGGTCAATGCCGATACCCATGGGAATACGGATTATTGGGCAATATCGGGTTCTAGAGGAACCGAAGCCGATTCAACATATGGTCTTTTTGATAAACGCATACCATTCGAGGCTATAATAAACCCTGTAGGCGCTGGTGGGCCTTTCGATGGGTTCGCCCCCATTGACATGGAGCCTCATCCGTCAGCGGCGCTGCAGCATACCTATACAACATTGGTACCATCTAGCTTTGGGGAAGCTTCACTATATTCAAGAATGGCATCAAATTTCTTTGCTGGCACTGCAAACTTCTTCCTTACAAACGGTAAGTATACTCACCGCCAAAGTCCTGTGATCGTAGATGTGCCAGTTTCATCTGGTTCAATATATGCTATGAGAATGAAGCTTTATCGCTCAATGAGCAAACATAGAGATTATCAAAACTCTCCAAAAATGAACAACATCCATGAAATTGACAGCGACTCTTTTGCCGAGCGTGGCCTTACTGGTGTTGGCTGGTCACCGTTTGGTCCAACTAGCTCGGTCACCGGGCACACATACCCTCTCCCACAAGATCCTATTGCATCTGGCACGTTCCCCGGTTATGAACACCCGGATACATCCGTTTTACCTAAATTCCGCGGAGGTTGGCCCGGCGATCCTGAACTCAAGGAAACATTTACAATGTATTCCCGACCAAGCGCATTCGGCCCCCCTCTTCTTGGGCGCTACCCGGCCCCACAATATAATACCGCCGGCGGAGCGACAAACTTCCAAGCCCACCTTTTCAGCGAAGGTACTCAGAACCCATGGCAAGCCGAAAGTTCCGGCGCAATGGACTGTATCAATGGATATAACTGGGCATTTACGCCCGGATATTATCACGGAGAGTCGTGGGTTGATATTGTTTATAAACCATCTGCATCGGCTCCCGTAAGTCTTGAGCAAATATTTAATTCGACTCATACCTATGTAAAACATTGGCGAGTTGACCCCGGGCCAACTGGTAGTATTAACCACCGCGGTGGCGCCCTTCAGCAAACACACATGATTGTACATGATCCGATCACGGTTTCAAGCAGTCTGGCCTCTTCTGGTCAGTACTACGCCGGCAACAATATTAATAATAATGCAATGCAAATGACAGCTTCATTTAATATATTTAATATATTGGATCGTTCTGATTACACGTATGGCGTTTCGTCCATGGGGATTTTAGCGCCTCTGCCATCAGGTCCTGCGGCTCAATCTTGGGTAATTCAACCAAAATTTGAAACCCCAATGTTGAATTTTAATGATCAATACTCACCTAGGCCGCTGAAAGGGGCCCTAACTACCAATGTCCCTGAAGGTAGTGCAATCTCAATACCGGTATATGCATCTGAATCTGTACCTCGCGGTATGTGGCACCAATTTGGTGCTTTGCCCCAGCATGATGATCAAGGCATATTCTTTAGTATTGAAGATATTAAACAAACTTGGCTAAGAAGTCATCCATATGTTATTTCATCGGAACCAACAATCTATAACAAAGGTGCTGCTGGGGATGACCGACCAGACTTATATCTGAGATATAGATCATTGGCCGACCTGATTGGACTCGATAAGGGCGCTAGCAGGCTGGGAGAAATGCCAACAACCAAAACAGTATCAGAGGCAATTGTGGCAATCCCCTATTACCTCGATGGCGACACCAAGAGATTTTTTAATCTCAACATAGGTAGAAAACAAATTAAAGAGTATAGAGTGAAGCGTCATTATGCCGAGAACTTAACTATTGATGAATTGAATCTTATTACTATCGGCCCATCTGGCCGGCCACTCGGCCCCGGCCCGCTATACCTGTTTGATAAAATGGAGCGTTTCGTATTCCCGCCACAATTGGATTTCTTAAGATACCCCGAGCTTGTTCTTGGCACCCCACCGGCAGATCCAACAGTTCCATGGGCCGATGGCCGCGGCCCAAAAATAATGTATGTTTTTGAGTTTGATCACGAATTTGATAAAGACGACTTATCATATATGTGGCAAAACCTAGCACCTAGAGATTATAAGTCATACAAAAAAATAACACGCGTGTTAAGTCATGATATGTTGGGAAGAGGCATGCCAGATCCCGGCGGTCCTGAGTTTTTAAGCAGAGATGACTTCCTTGACTTTACAAAAGATATCAGATGGATGGTCTTTAAAGTCAAACAAAGAGGGGTCCAAAATTATAGTGATGTATTATTGGGTCGCAAACACTGGCGCGGCGATGATGAAACAGTTGATATATCACCCGCAACTACTTTTGGGCCTGAAACTGCCGATGGTGGATGGTACGATTTAATTGCACCAGATATAGATGACCCCCTGGCTAAATTTCCAGACAAGAGTTACACCGTAGAACACAATTGGCCATATGATTATTTCTCGTTGGTTGAACAAGCTAAATTAACAATTGATGTTGAATTCAGGCCAGTTGCAACAGCCGGCGGCTATCCAACTTTACCATATGCTTCGGACGAAAGATGGGATCCTCTTTTCTCGGATCCCCCACCTCCCGCACCACCTATGGAGGCCACCACCACCGGCCCTGACCTCCCGGAAGATCCCGGCTATACCGCCGACCCCCTCCCCGACAGCGGGGTTCTCTATGCTACAGAGATTCGCATCATTGATCCCGATGACAGCCCTTTCTAAAATAAACTTCAAAGATTAGTCGAAGACTAAAATAAAATGATCATAATTACCTACAGAGACACAAAATGGCAACTTTCTTAGACAAAAAAGAACAAGTATTAGACATCCAGCTTACCTCACACGGTAAATACTTGTTATCGGCTGGCAAATTTAAACCTATGTATTACTCTTTTTTGGATAACAATATCATATATGACTATAAACATGCCGGCATATTTGAAAATCAAAAAGATATACACGATAGAATAACACAACATACTCCATACTTGCAAACTCAAGTGGCATTTGACAGCCCAGAAGAAAGATTGAAAGAAAAAATAGAAAAAATAAGAGGAAAGATACCTTTATTTTTTAATGAAACGAACGATATGGGTATCGAGAAAGAATTAAGTCACAATAATATAGATAGAAGGAGCTATGTACTCAACAACACTATTGGTTCGTCGCCAGCGTCCGTACGACGTCCTCCGGCTTGGGATATAAAACTCCTTAAAGGTAGCATAAGTGGCTCATCTCCACATATTATTGAGCCATATGAGTTAATTAGCATACCCCAATTAGATATAGAAGTAAATTATCAGGTAAAAAACCTTTCGATACATAGTAGAACCGACATGGCAGAAGCTGATGTTTTTAAAGAATTTTTTGAAGAAGATTTTTATATGGCTGATATGCAGAAGACTGAAACGTTTAACAATGATACTTTCCTTCAGGTGTTTCCGGAGGATCCTATTATTGATATAAAAGAATTAAATGCCGATTTTGAAGTTGAAAATTTTGAAATTGAAGTTTTCAAGGTTGAGCCCACGTATAATAGAAAAATTAGCGGTAACGAAAAATTAGTTAAATTGAAGTTTGTGAAAGAAAAAGAAGAGATTATTAATGGAATCCTGATAGATGATGATGGGTACGATCCGGCATCTGCGCCAATTACTGTTGATAATGTAGAATATTATTTTAATATAGAAATTGACTCTAATATAGATAACAAACAATTATGCTCTGCTGTTAATGAGCTAAGATCAGATAATTATTTTATTGATATACCTATAGAGTGTGACGATGAGATTAGAGCAAGAATGGACATATACGGCCCATCCGGCGCCGATCCAGAGGTCTGTGATTAAATGAGTAGATCATCACAGTACAAGAATGATATGTCAGCATATGGTGATTTCTTGCCGCGAGTTTATATTGATAAAATTGTTTTGCGCGGCCGCGAAGACCAAGGAGCAGACCATATTGGAGTTGAGGTTCGATTAGCAGTTAAAGATACCGGCGGCCCTTCCGGAAATTATTTGCTTTTTGATAATCCTGAATTGTGGGATTTAATAAATATTGATATAATAGTTATGAGAGATTCCACAGTAGCAGAAAAACTTATAGCAGGGGAGCTTGACATATCTACTTTTGCTTATGCTCCCTTGTGGCCCGAAGAGGACCTTTCTGATATCCCAAGTGCTTTATTCACTCAGATTATTGACGGTACCGTGTCAAGTGATTATTGGCGAGTCAGGATTGCGCCCGGAGAAGGAACATTTAAAGGTGGAAGTTCTTGGCTGCAGCCCAGCCAGCCCAAGGTGGCGTGGAGAACTATCAATCTTGGAGAAGCAATTTCAGATATAATCGGCCGGGAACACCCCATGGGCCTGCGCGACCGCAGAGAAGCGCTAATTGATCGTTTACCGGACATTACTGAATCAGGTGACAATAGTTTCAAGACAATCAAGGTGCTTGAAGGCGAAAGCATGAATGTCAGAATGAAGATTCATAAGAATTTCTTCCATGATGTGGTCGAAGGTGTAACAGGCTTTTTAGATTCAGCTCACGCCGCTGAATTATATCGATCTGGTGGCGCCTCAATGTCAGCTGTTTCAGATGCAAATTTATTCCCGGGCAATTTGCATGTTTTTGCATATAGTAGATTAAGAAGAGATACAACTTTTTGGTCGGGTACTGGCCTTGTGGAAGGTGGCTTGGATAACCTCGCTAACCTGCCCAAGTTACATAATGAGTTTTTGGGAGAAGTTGCTTACGAACACATGATTCAAGGTGGTTTAATTAAAACTCGAGAATTTAAATTTTTTACCGAAGATGACAAATTGTGGCAAGATGATGTAATGTTGAATAAACAAGGAGACTATGTTAAAGCGCTGAATTTTAATAATGAAAAAGTAGCAAACGAAATTTCTGAAAGAGTGCTCTCTTTAATAAACACAGATACTGAAACAGAAAATGAAGCTTTATTGTATTATTCTTATATTGTTAGTAATTTGGTTGGATACGCAACCAGCGAAAGATTATTTGTCATGTTATATGATCAGCTAAGTCGCATGCCAAATCGCCTGACAAACACAAACGCTGGAAAATTGGCCATGGCGTTTTCAAATTTAATGGAACAATTTTACGCTGCCTACACAACCAGCGAAAGAGTATACAGAAAAAGTGTTAGAAACCCAAAATATTTAGATTTGCGCGTACGTGCGGCCGCCTCTGGCTGTGCACCATCTGGCTACCATCACTTTCCAGAAGGCTGCGTAGCACCTGACGGTCAGCCAACACCACATTCAGCAATTTTTCTAGCTGGAGAATTACCAAGCCATGATATGGACTTTGACGGAGAAAGAGAAACAACCCCTTATGATTTTGTAGAAAGAGAGGGTGAGTTAGGGTTGGAAGGCTGGTGGTCGAAAAAAAGGATAAACGGCTATTTTCTTTTAAATGTTGAAAACATGCTTCACAAAAGAGAATATCACCCTACCGATAACAACTATATACTTGTTACAAAATTATTACATCATTTTGGCTGGGAGCTTATGAAAGTATATTTCTTTATTGATCGGTTAAGAATACATAGAGCCCTGTGTACACCATATACAGGCGATACGCCGTACCGCGTTAAGAGTGATACCGAAGAAAAAGTAGTGCTAGCTCAATTAACACACCCTGCAAGTTTGGATCCCGGTGATGGCACATCTATTATGAACATTGGGGCCGGCCTGGATTCCTCAATTTTATCACCATATCTCACCGGCTACGAGATGGCCACAGACGGTTCCGGAACACCCGGCGACTCCTACTGGAACGGCACAAAAAACATTACTGAACAATTAGGGCTACATATGCGAAGAGAGATCTTCGCCCCATTTGGGGAAGACGTTCCTTTGGGCGCCCATGGATATCCATCAGGCCCAGGCGCTTCCGGAACTGGTTTGTTTTTTGATGCTACTCATCCACACTTGCCAGGTAATCCTAACAAAATATCAAAACTAATATTGTGTTACTTTAGTGAGCCTATAGTCGGAATGTTCGGTGCCCGTGATGCTACCGATAGTGTATTAGCCGGCACGGTTAATTACAATCACGTAATATTACAATACAGGGCTGACTATACTGTGGTAAATAATATTGGAGGAATATGTTTTAAAATATGGGAGCAATTAAAAACCTATAGAAAAACATTAGAGGCTTATTTAGCCTTCGCAGAGAGGACATGCTCTTTTGATGATCGTACCGGAAAGTTTAATGAACATTTTGGTGATGATTTTCATAGATTATTTTACAAAAATCTTGAATTCGCTTGGTGGGTGCGTCCAATATCTTTACACATATTGGCCTCAGACATATTACATAATACTTATGGCGGCTCCCCTGCCCTCATGAGAGAACAATTATTGAATCAAATGCAAGGAATAGATCCAAATTCCGGCACTATTGATCAATTGAGGTCATATGTTGAAAATTATAATCGGTTTGTGCACCAATGGTATGAAAATTTTAAAGGTCCTTTCAACGAAACCAGCGGCAAACACACGTGGTATAAAAACTTTACTCCGCGCGAGGACACTATGTCGACATCAGATAGAATTTGTGGTAACCCCATGGTACACCCGTACGGCTACAGCGGCTTTGAAGGCATGTCGTTACCTATGGGGGTCATTGACTTGGAAGACACTTTCGGCGTTTACAATGATGTTATGGATGATTTGGAAACCGAACGGTTTGCCCGCGAACAAGCACGGGTTAGGCATGATCAATTACTGAATTGTGGCGGCGTTCGGCCTCAAATGATGGGCTTCGCAGCCGCCATGGCCCAGATGGCCTTCAATTCAGCAGCGCCCACAGCCCCTAACTGGGCAAGGCCGGAACACACTATGGGATATATCATTAACAACACCCACCCATCGGTCTCGCCCGGCAATGTAAGCTCGACTCCAACAGACAACTCTGGCATCGATGCGCCACCCAGCACCCAAAATTTTAACTTTAGAACCGAAATGGAACGGGGATTCACCGGCGCCATGAGCCTGCCGTGGGAGACTATCCTTTTTGGTACTGACGCCCGAGGCGTGGGAAGCGAGGGTCAATTTGGTATTAAACGAGGCGGCTGGGAGAACTACATAAGAGACGCTCTCCAAGGTATGGGGGCTTCTTCTCTTGGTATCGAACGTTGGGATGGTCAGAGGACTGATCCCTCGACCGCACCCACAGTTAACGACCGAAAGATTGCCTATGATCATCAACTAATAAGAGAAAGAATTCGGTACGGCCTTAAAAACTATGTGGAACAGTTAATGTATAACATAAAAACATGCACAGGGTTGGACTCCGACGAAATCAAAGATAGTTATATGGGAGGTGCATGGCCATTCAAGGCACTCGGCAACGTGGGCCACGCCCCAACCGGCGAAAACCCCGAGGGTAGCGGCGGCTGGGGTACTATAAATCGCGAAGAAAAAGTTCTAATTAACGAAATGTTGGACGCTCTTGACAATTTAAGAGCAATTGGTTTTTGGCCATTTTTTGACCGTCAATTAATCGCGCCCGGCGCCGGCTTTGGAGACGCAACGAGCGGTTATACCGCGCCGGGAACCGGTGCAGGCTCGGGGCTCGATCCATCGGAAGGTTCAGCCGACCCGTACACTGGAAGTGGGTTCGGCTCGACTGACGGAGTCTGACGTCAGACGCCGTCACGGCGCCTGACTAAAATAAGCTTTTATTAGAATGTTATAAAATAACACAAATACTATTTAATATTAGCACGGAGAAAAAATAAAATGCCCAAATCAAAAAGTTTTAGCACGATTCAAAAAAATGCCATGCAAGATGTTGAACAAACAAGAAAAATAGCTGATGAGCTAAAAAAACAATTGGACTCCGACGCGCCCCTAGGGGTTCCAGAAAATCTTTCGTCCAATCGGCCAATAAAGATATCGACAAACAGGAGAGTAATCAAAGGTCAACCTATCATGCGCAAAGATAAATCTGTCCGTCAATTATCGGAAGCAACACAATATGAAAAAATCATTGAAGCCAACGCATCGATGAAAAATCTTTCTGACTTCAATTTAAATTTGCCACAAAAATCAGTTAGAGTCCTTTCTTCAATGGGTACCGCAATGTCGGTAAGTGTCAATTCTTCGGCAGCAAAACAGCTAGACAGAGTTGCAACTAAGGAAGTTAATCCGGACAATAATTTAAAAATAATAGAATTAGACGAATCGATTGCGGATCAAGAATATAAAAAACGGACCGCTGACCTAAGATTTACAACTACCAATCATAAAATAGCAACATTTAAACCTTCGAAGAGGCAGTATGTTGCAAAAATTGCCAGTAGAATGTCTCATTTGTACAATACGGGTACCACGGGCTTTCCAAATGTTTATAGTAATTATAGGCCGCATATCATCACTAGCGAAACACAATTAAAATCAACAGCAGTTGGGAAAAAGATTATCGGAAGCCCCATCGCAAAAATAGCTGCCACCTCACAAAAAACTACCCGACGCATGGCCCTTTCGAGTATGGGCGGTACCGGAACTGGCGCCCCCATGGGCGGTACCGGAACTGGCGCCCCCATGGGCGGTACCGGAACAGGCGCCCCAATCACTACGCAGCCGACAGCAATCACTAGTGCCACAGTTAATCCGATGACTTCTGGCAATACCACGTATTAAAAAATTAAGAAAGGAGAAATAAATCTATGCCAACAGAAGAAATGATGTCCATGTACACTTTCACGGACGAAGGATGGACCGGTACCGCAAGCAAGCCGTCGTTTTTTGATGAAATCAATGAAACTCAGTGGTCAGATTATAAATACTTGAATGATTTTGAAAAAACCTCCGATGGTTTATTAAAGATGACTTTGCCGATATTTGAAACTGCAACATATGCTAATTTGTCTGGTTTGGCATATAACGTCAGCACATTGCACTTTCCCGTGCTGGCTCAAGATGTTACGCATCAACCAGTTTGGTCGGAGATTGTAACCTATGACAGTGAACGAGGCGCCATAGATTCCCCCAATGTCGAACTGAGATATGCCGAAAATATAAATGCATACTTTTTACTTACTTCTGATCGATTGCAAGGCATATATGATAGCACCAGCAACAATGCCCTAGGTTATTTAACTTCGGAGGCCGGCCGACTAATTAAAAGTCTATCTCCGAATGGTTGGGGGGTTTCCATACCAACAAGTTTGTATCTGGAGGCCTTAATGTCGCTCATGGCTCAAGATATCGCTCCCCCCATCGACGGCCGTGAACTTCACAATAAAATTAAAGAAAAAACATTAAATATAGATAACTTTATTTCAACGTCTTTCAGAACCGCTCCGATAGGCAAGATCTCTACCTCTGTTGTTCGGAGTAAAAAACTTGGCGCATACTCCGGCGCCGGCGGCGGCTCTATTTTTGATATGGATTCAGACGAGGCTGGTAGTGGTCCATGGTTTGAGGCCGGCCCACCTACCGCTGACGGTGAAGAAGAATTCGATGCTGATGCCTTCCGTGAAGAAGGCGCAGTCACCGAGAGTGAAACCCCGGGCGGAGCCCCACTCGGCATGCCCACATCGCCCATAACCCCGCCAGGCAGCTACTGATATGCCCGTCGCCCCTATCCTAGATGATCCCGCAGAAATTCCCGACACCCACCCGGATGCAGAGTCTATGCTCAGACCCGGACCTTCTGAAGAACGCGAAATGGAAAGCCGTTTCCATGCCGGCTCAAGCTCTTCAAGGTACCATATTAATACTTTAATTGGAAAAAAAGTTGTATATGTTGATTCTCAAATTTATACCACAACTAATGCTGATAAATTTAGATTAGAATTAAAAAATCTATGGAAAATAAGTGACGAGGGTGAATTGAATATAAGACCGATCAACAGGCTCAAACAATACCCGCCGATAGGAACATTTGATCCCGCAGCAATAGGATCCTACCTGTTTTTTACAACCAACCAAAGTCGTAAAATATCTGAAGTTTTAATTGCAACCGATCAGGCACATAAGATAAATAATACCTTTTATGATAAAAGAGTGTTTCCAATCAGAATAGTCGGCCAGCCCAACGAGTTCCAAACAGATGAACAATGGAAAACCTATATTGTTGGAGGTAGTTACAACAATGTTGATATGCCAGGGATTATACCAGATTATCAAATCGCAGACCATTATCATCATGCTTTATTGCCCATGACGGAACAACAATTAAACAAATACAATATAGGTGACACAAAAATCAAATTCTTTGCGGATTTCAATATGGAATATCATATATATAAGCCAAAATATGAATCCAACATTAGCGGTCTAAATGAGATTACATTACCAAATTATTATGCCCTCCTGGCTTCTTCCTTGGTTGATGTGACAAAGACGTCAGCAGACGATTATCGAGGCACGGTTCATCTTGATTATGTTCTCGATGAGGAGACAGGCGAAGAAAGATTGGCCCCAGTAGAGGTTGTCCATGCAGGAACGATCGCCGACATGTCTTATCCGATGTATATTTATGCCAATGTACCTTTTTATAGACATGCCACACTAAATCGCGTAATTGACTCTGGTTTAGTGGGTCGAATGTTTAAAGAGGGCCATGGCGGCAGTGATGTTTCCGCGATCAAAAGGCTAACTAAACAAGAAAAAACAATGAATGAGTATTTGGATGTTTATGCAAATAATGCAAAAAATGTAACCCGTCATAATTCAAAAATATTTTCACATTTTAAAAATGTGTTTTTTAATACAACCGGCGTCGATGAATATTTAAAGCCAATGCCTGACCGTAACAAACACTCAAAATTGTTTCCTATGAATATTAATCTTAAATTTAAAACTGAAAACTCTGGCTTGTTTGTTAAGTTGTTAAATGACTGCGATCTGGACGGAAAGTTTATGACAGGAATTTATCAAGGTTTTGCAAAAAGATCCAATAAATATGAAATAAGAAAAAGAAAGTTTGTTGAAATGACTGAGAACCCCATAGAAAAAATAGATGAGGAAGGATTTCCTTATAATGTTTTCGAGCTTAAAAACAACACTAAAGATTTAAAATTTCTCAATGTTTTTGATTGGTGGAATGAAAGTTATAAATCCGGTGGAGTAGAAAAAGAAATTGCTTTTATTGGAAGAGCAACAGAGAGCGTGAAAATAGCCACAGATAAACCGCATCGATATAGATTTGAAAATACTGCAAAGCATTTAAAATTTGCATCTCTTTTTAGAAAGTTTTTAGAAGTGAAATTCGCTGCTACCAATAGAGATTATTTGGATTTGATAAAAGGTAAGCAGTCCTATGTTGAAACGGTCCTTTATAGGATTATAAAAAGAGGAGGCACACCTACTGGTCCTAATCGGCGAACTCCGGTTATTCAAAATATTTGGATAATGAACTCGCCAGATCTAGATGTTTTAGACTTTTTTGATACCCAGGTTCATTATGATAAAAAATATCGATATGATATTATTGCTTACAAGTTAATTGTTGGCGCCAAGTATCGGTATAAAGATTTAAGAATCTCCAAAAGAATAAGTGGTACTAATGCCGGAGGCCTTGATGCTTTAGGTAACCCAATTGAAGAAACTTGTTTATCCTTTTTTGATCCTGAAACTGGGGATCACGCCCAGCCACTGGCCAGCTTTGGAACAAGAACACCAACAAGTGAAACACTAATTACCTCGACTGGAACGCACGGATCTTCAACAGACCCCCTCACCGAGTACTCAGTTGACGAAGTAAGCGCTATGCTGGGTCTCACTGTGCCAAGCTATATAAAATTGTCTCCAAATCCTTTTGTGGCAGATGCTAACATTGAATTGGAGCCATCAGTTGAAATCGTCGAAGTGCCGTTATTCGCATATAACGGCCACGTTATTGAAAATGCGCCGGCCCGACCAGCCATTGAACCGTTTATGATTGAAAATATGGAAAAAACCATGGCTTTTAGAATTCGGTTTGACGAGATTACTAAAGCTGCACCGGCGCGCCTTGTCAATAGGCTTGATGAGCTTTTTAGAAGAAAATATATTATGTCTCACAGTCTGCCCTTAAATAGTGATATTACGTATAATTCAATATCTCCCATAACCAATATAGAAGTATACCGGACAGAGCGCGCACCACAAGCGTGGTCTGAATTTCAAGATGAATTATATAGTTATAGAACAACCTATCCAGGCTCTTCGAATCACATCTTTACAAATAAAATAAAAACAAATACGCCATATTATTACATGTTTAGGAGTGTAAATAGTCACGGCACCGCCGGCCAATGTTCAGATATATATAAAGTTGAATTAATACAAGAAGGAGATGTTGTATATCCTGACGTTACAATTTATTCAATGCCAACCAAAAAAGATATAGCAAAACAATCCCAACAGATATCAAAATCAATAATGAGATTATTAAGAATCCAGCCAGCCGTTACTCAACGAATAATAAACCAACAAGAGATGTCAAGATACTTCTCTGCAGGCGCCGCAATGAAACATTTTTCTTTAGGCAGCCAGGTAAAATATTCTATCTGGGATCAACAAAAATTCAAAATTCGTTTAACATCAAAACAAACCGGCCGTAAAATAGATTTAAATTTGAGGTTTAAATTGAATAAACAAGAAAGAATTCGTGAACCTGACGATACCGAAAGAAGGGCCCTCGCACCCCCTCCGCTCACCGATGACGATTCCGCTGGCATCGATATGAGCATAGGCATCGACGACACATCTTAATCGCGCTGTAAGAGAGATCGAGAACTATTTATATAAAAGGTTAATGTATGGCAACATTTTTAAAAAACTCAGACGACATTATTTTAGACGCAGTTTTAACTGATGTTGGCCGCCAAGCGGCTACACGTAACAATGAAGCAGATCAGAAAATTACTCAATTTGCGCTTTTCGACGACGAGATAGATTATTCGATATATAGAAGTAAATGGCACCCGGCCGGCGCCCACCCCAGCGGCAGTGCTCATTATGATTTAGATATTCTACAGCGCCCAGTATTACAAGCGTTCACTCGCGGCTTTGCAAAACCGAGAAGCCATCTGGTTACTCTAGAAGGCGCCCCCGATTTTCTCCCAGTATTGAAATTAAATTTTAACCGTGAAGATTATGGTGGTCATAATTCAGCTCCAACTTGGGGCAATGTTGAAGGTGAGGGATTTAAAAAAGAAAGTTTTTTAGTCCTGATTGATGAAAGCACAATAAGTAAATTAAACGGCGAAGATAAAGATGCCGGAGTAGTAAATTCTTACAAAGTTATAGGCCCGACCGCAAAAAGAAATTATTTAGACGGTGTACACCCGCAATCCGGAGGAATTATTTGTGTAGAACAAGGCATAGATTCGGGCGGGACAACCGATACTTTGATAAAGCCAATGTTTGTCGAAGAGTTTTTAGGTGGTGACTATCCCTTGTATGAATATGAATATTTTATTGAATTTGATATGCAGTATTGTTGGCCAACTGACATCGCCGGCACAGCGATCACACGCGGAGCACTTACCCGAGGCAACGCGACTTTAAATCGGCTAATAGCTGATGCCTCTGTACGTCAAACTGATTGTATGGGCGCCGGAGCCTTTTTAGAATCGGAAACGTTAACTGAAATATCTCCTGATGAGCTGTTTCCGGTTGAAACCGTGATCAAGGGACCCCGAAGCACGCGACTGCAGTTTAAGTTGTCTATCCAACCCGACTCTAATTCATTAGCTATACAAAATAATATTAAACTTTTTGATGAACTTGGTGTAGAATTAACATCAGAAGTATCAAAAACAATGTTTGGAGAAGATGTGACATTTGCGACGGCGGCGGAGAATTCCTTTTTTTATACATACAAATATATTGATACAGACATAAAGGTCTTTGGCGCCGCTAGCGGTTATGAAGTATCAATACCACTTAGATTTCTAAAACGATATGATTTTAAGTATCTGGGCTAATTAATCATATTGCAATATAAGTGGAAGAAAACACTCTTAAATACTAATTACATTCAGCGAGGAAATTAAATGGCTTTTTTAGACAACTCAGGCGACATTATTTTAGATGCAGTGTTAACTGATTTGGGTCGGATGAGGATGGCGGAAGGCGGCTTTACTATTTCAAAATTTGCGATTGGCGATGACGAAGTAGATTATAGCTTATACGATATTAACCATACAAGCGGTAGCGCCTACTACGATTTAAAAATTATGCAAACTCCAGTATTGGAAGCTTTCACAAACAATAGTACGGTTATCAAAAGTAATCTAATGACGGTTGAGGGAAATGCGTTGTATCTCCCAGTTTTGAGAATTAATACCAAATCAGGCGGCATGGCCGGCGGCACATATGTCAACGAATCAACCGCCGGCGGAGATTTCTTTTTGGTTATTTATGATGAGAGTACCAGAAAGAAATTAGACGGCACCGATTTGGCCGATGGTATAGCAAGCACCTTTGAGGTGATTGGTGGTTCTCAAAAGAACTACTTAAATAGTTATGATCCGTCATCCACAGCAATCGGGCACATATGTATTGATCAGGGTCTCGATACTCCTGACATAGCTCCCTCTAGGGAATCATATTTAACAACCGGCGTGATGAACTTAGACGAAACTGATTTTATGATCGAGATAGACAACCGATTAGGGGTCATAACTGACGTGGACGGCACCGTATTGGCCGCCGGCCCGTCTGACGACGATAACATGTCGGCATATTTGTTGGGCGCCGGTGGCACTAGTGCAGCTGCTAGCTATGATAATATTTTAGCTTCCGAATCATACCCTGTTGATACACCAATCCAGGGCCCCAGAGGCCACAGAGTCAGATTTAAAATAGATTCTAATGGTACCGAATTAATGGGCAATGATAATTTTCTAGATAAATTGGGAAAAACGATGGTAGCGTCAGATTCAACTACAATGTTTGGGACTAGCGTTACCGCAGTGGGAACTACAAAGTATGTAGACACTGTTATTAGAGTGCGAGGTATGACAACTGGATATGCAATTGACGTACCAGTCAGATTCTTAAAGGTTGTAACCTGATAAAAACAATACAAAGAGAGCAAAATGGCAAGAATATTTAAAAATTTCGCATCTGATGGTACAGATGCAACAACAACAAAAACATTATTACACGAAGCGATTCCTTTAACGGGCGCAATTATTAACTCTGGGACTTATGCGAATAACAATATTAAAAATTATTCGCACGGTATGTTCCAGTCAGTTTATGATTACCCATATCTAAGTTCGTCTGCAAACCACATATTTGATATTACGCTTGGGTATGCCGCGGGTTCATTTTACTCCGCATCCACCAGTACCCAACACTCTAAGAAGACAAACATTTATTATCAAATGGCTAAGATGCTTGTGGGCCATAGTTCGTCTGGAGAAATTCAGAAATTCGATGAAGACGGGGATTTTAGTACAACGTTAAACAAAATGAATGACGTTTTCTTCCTTAACTTTTCTCGTTTGTTAACAAAAGACGAAATTAAAAAAGGCTCATTTACTTTAGAGTTGGGATTGGATGCAAACCCAACCAACCCAGTCGGCGGAGACACCGAAGGCCGAGCCAAGATTATTGACTACAATGCAGCCTCTGATTATAGAGTCAATTCCCCCGCCGGCGAATATAGCTTTCTATACATCACAAACTCATCAGGCGCCCCTGTATCGGGCACCCACGATCCGACTTCTATTAAGGCCGGCCTCATTTATTATCAGGCTGGAATTGTTGTATTGACGTCATCGATCTTCCAGGTCACCGGCGCCGGCTATCGCGGCCTCTTAAGTAAGTCAATTGATTTAAATCCTTCAAATGTGGCTGCCGCCGGCAATGGTATAGCGTTACAACAGATGCTCACCGGCGCCTCAATCACAGCTTCGGCTGATTCTTTAAGACAAAGAGTCTACAACATCTCATACAACAACACAACGGAGATCCACTCACGAATTTATTTCTGTAGACTGGCGCACAATGAGTTCAACTACAGCACTAACCCTACTTACCTATCTGCCTCTAAAATTGTGGTGAAGAATTCTTCTACCGACACAGCTGTTTCATATGTTACGGGAATTGGATTGTACAACGCATCAAACGAAATGTTAGCCGTTGCAAAACTTTCAGAACCGCTAAGAAAAGATGAAACAACAGAATTAACATTGAGAGTGAGACTGGACTACTGATGAAATGTCATTACGAAAATTTAATCCAGAAGAAGTTTTAATAAACACAATAAAAGCTTATCCCAAGTGCGAATTCTTTGTATACAATGGTCGCATATTTTATAATAAAACCCCAGAGTTATCCGGAGCTTTTAATGCCAATCAAACCAGTGTTCCTACTGGTCACATCAGTATACATGAAATCAATATTGATAAACTAAGCGGCTCTAATAACTACGTATATCCATTTATAACGAAAGATAGCACGCTCTCTTCGTTTAAAACTGTTTCTACTACGGCCTTTCAATCGGGCTTTGCTTACGGAGATATCTTAACGGGTTCTTATCCGCTTTCCGCCAGCATCACAAGAGAATATATTGTTTCAACAATCAACACCTCTAATCGAAAAAGAATAATTGCCCTCCAAAACACACTTGACTATTACAAAAAATTAAGCATGCATTATGCTTACAACGATGATAGAAGGCCGGATGCCGTGCCTTTGTACGGTAACAAATCAACTCAAAAAATAAATTTAATTTCGATACCTTCAATTTTTTATGGAACAGAGATCAAAAAAGGAACCATTGATTTAAAATATTATATTAGTGGCACTCTCATAGGTCAGATAAAAGACGAAAAACGAAACGGCGAATTGATACAAATAGGCCCCGAAGGTTCCAATGGATCAGGTTCTGTTGCTGGTGTTGCTTTATATAAAGAAGGGTTCCTTCTTTTAACTGGAAGTTGGGCGATTGACACGAATACTTTTAATTATGTTTCAGATACAACCGTATTAGATAATCCATCATGGTTGTTTTGGGGAGTCGGAGCCAATGATGGGTTTGCACCATCGGACTCAGGTAGAACAAGCTTGATATCTAGTAGTTATAATCTAGCTTTTTCGGGCTCACAAGAAATTCAAACAGTTACAATGCTAGCACATGCTAATATCGGCGAAGTTAACTTTTCTACAAACCCCACGTATATTCAAAGCGGTTCGACCGCGATAAGACATAGTGGCGCCATAGCGTATGTTGAGAACGATGAAAGAACAATTAAAAATATAGCCAGCTCAAGTTTTGCAGATGTACCCGGCGATTATGAAAAACAAGTGTATATTTCAAAAGTGGCAATTTATGATGACGAACAAAATTTAATTGGTGTTGCAACAGTGGCTAATCCAGTAAGAAAACCAAATAATAGAAAATTGACATTTAAATTAAAGTTTGATTTGTAGTATACTAAGATATGATTTTAGGTATAGATATATCAACAAGTATTGTTGGGTTTTCAATTGTTGGAGACGGCCGCTTACTACACTATAGCTCGATCGATCTTAGAAAAAGTAAAGATCTTTTTGATAAAGCGTGCGTATTAAAGAAGCACCTAGAAGATTATTTCGAAGCATACCAACTTAGTGGCGATGGCTGGGGTACCTCGAAGTATCCGATAACCAACATATACATTGAACAACCGTTGCACATGTTTATGAGAGGGAAATCTTCGGCCAAAACTCTTTCAAAGTTGATGAGTTTTAACGGAATTGTATCATACATTGTATATGAACTTTTCGACATAAAACCACAATATATTGCAGCGACAACAGCCCGAAAAGAATGTGGCATAAAGGTTAAGCGCGGTGAAAAAGCAAAAAAAGTGGTCTTGGAACATTTGCTGGCAAACGAATCAGCATTTAAAATAGAATATACAAAATTTGGAAATCCAAAACCAGAGTCTTATGATCGAGCCGATGCAATTGTTGTTGCAAAAGCCGGTTCTATAATTGAAGAAAAAAATACTTTAAATAAACGTTGACACATTATTCTTTTTGTGTTATCTTTGTTATGTAATTTCATTAAAAAGGAGAAATAATGGAAGTAAAAAACGGAAGCAATGTGAGTGTACACTATCGTGGCACTCTGAAGGACGGTACCGAATTCGATAATTCGCGGATCCGTGGAGAGGCACTTGATTTTCAAGTGGGAATAACACAAATGATTAGCGGGTTCACTGACGCAATAATTGGCATGAAGGCCGGCCAAACCAAAACAGTCACCTTGGCGCCCGATCAAGCATATGGAGTTCGTAATCCAGAAGCTTTGCAGCCGGTACCAAAAGAGGCTTTTGGTGAGGGCTTTGATCTCAAAGTGGGTGAAACCGTGCAAGGTAACGGCCCCGATGGTTCATTCTTAGCAAAGATCCATGAAGTTGCGGATGACAAGGTGGTCTTGGATCTAAATCATCCACTCGCCGGCGAAGATCTTAATTTCGAAATTGAATTACTTTCGGTAGAAGACGAATCCTGATTATTTTTCTTGACCTATAGCGCCTCATCCATTAAGATGTTATTGGGGGCCCATGCATATAAAAGACGCAATAAATACCCTAAGCGGAGTGCTGGGTAATTACAAGAAATTAAGCAACGATGAATACTATTTCAAATGCCCTGCGTGCGATCACCACAAGTATAAGCTCGCTATTAATTTGGATAAAAATGCTTTTCATTGTTGGATTTGTGATTATCGTGGTCGTAATATTCGCCGGCTTGTTAGGCGTTTTGGTGCGTTTACACAATTACAGGTATGGGACAGACTATCAGGTCAAGTTGATCTTACAATATTTGACTCTTTGTTTGATTCAAAGGTCACTGAACCCGAAGAGATATTAGAGCTACCAAACGAATTTAAAAGTTTGGCAAACAGCAAGATACCAGCTACCGGAATAGCTGCCTCATCATATCTTAAAAAAAGAAATATCACTCGCGAAGATATCCTCAGATGGAAGATGGGGTATTGTTTCTCGGGAGAATATGAGAATAGAATAATAATCCCGTCTTTTAATGAGGACGGAAACTTAAACTATTTTATTGCAAGAAAATATTCAGATAATTACAAAAAATATAAAAACCCCAAAGCTTCAAAAAACATTATATTTAATGAATTGTATATTGATTGGGATTCTGATTTAATATTGGTTGAGGGCGTGTTTGACGCTGTATGCGCAGGTAACGCTGTACCAATTCTTGGCTCGACTCTCCGCGCTGATTCAAAGCTGTTACAAAAGATTGTATATAATGATACGCCTGTATATATTGCTTTGGATCCAGACGCAGCTATAAAAGAACGTAAGATTATTAAAATGTTGTTAAAGTATGATATTGAGTTATACAAGATAGATGTTTCCGGATATGAGGATGTTGGTTCAATGCCTAGGGACACTTTTAAAGATAGAAAGCAAAAGGCAGTATTTATCGACCGGGATGATTATTTGCTGGTCGATATGTTGTCAGCTATATAGAAAAAGCTTGACATCTCTAATACAACAAGCTATACTGTATATGCATATGCGCAATTCGCATAAGGAGGAAGTGTGAAATTTGCCCACATTAGTGATACTCACATCAAAAATTTAAAATACCATTATGAATATCGAGTCATATTCGAACAACTATATGAAAAGTTGCGCGAAGAAGAGGTCGATTACATCGTTCACTGTGGAGATGTTGCTCACACAAAGACGCAAATCTCACCAGAATATGTTGAGATGTGCTCTCAGTTCTTTGAGAGCCTTGCGGATATTGCACCGACGTACGCGATTCTTGGCAACCATGATGGCAATTTAAAGAACAGTAGCCGCCAAGATGCTCTGACTCCAATCTTCAATGCGCTTGATCATCCGAACCTTCACTTATTAAAGAACTCGGGCGAGACCGTATTAGATGATACCTTCTGCTTAAATGTCCTTTCCGTATTCGATCGAGATAGCTGGATCACACCTACGGATACAGGCAAGATCAACATCGCTCTTTATCATGGCTCAATTAGTAATTGCAAGACTGATATTAATTGGACAATGACAAACGGAGAAGATGAGCTAAGCATATTTGAAGATTATGATTTTGCAATGTTGGGTGACATTCACCGGCGCCAGTTTCTAGACGCGGCCGGCCGAGTGTGGTATGCCGGCTCCACTGTACAGCAAAACCATGGCGAGACAAACGACAAGGGAATTTTGATTTGGGATATCAAGTCAAAGGAAGATTGGGAAATAGAGCCACATGTATTCATCAATCCTAAACCATTCGTAACCTTAGAACTCACAGCAAAGGGGCGGATGCCTCGTAATGCCGATGTTCCTGCCGGCGCTCGTCTAAGAATCGTGAGCAATAATAACTTGCCGCTCAATGTGATGAAACGAGCAATGGACATTGCTAAGCATCGCTTTAAACCAGAAGTGGTTACATTCTTGAACCGAGCCGCCGGCGAACGCGGAGATGTATCAGAAATAACAGATACACTTAAGATGGAAAACCTTAGAGATATTAATGTTCAAGAAGAACTTATCGATGAATATCTGAAAGATTATCAAGTTGACTCTTCTACTATCGAAAAAGTTTATGAACTAAATAGAAAGTATAAGAAGCTCGTTGAAGACGAAAACGATATATCTAGAAATGTTAATTGGAAATTAGCCAATTTTGAATTTGATAACTTATTTAATTACGGAGAAGGAAATAATGTTAGCTTTGATGATCTTAATGGGATTACAGGGATTTTTGGTAAGAACTTTTCTGGGAAGAGCAGCATTATTGATGCTGTGCTTTGGACTCTTTTTAACACAACCTCAAAAAATGAGCGCAAGAATCTCAATGTTATTAACCAGAATAAAGAATTCTGTCGTGGAAAAATAACTATTGAGGTTGGTCATCTAACTTATACAATAGAACGCTCAGCGGAGAAATATACTAAACGACTCAAGGGTGAAGAAACCCTTGAAGCTAAAACCGATTTAAATTTTGAGGTGTATGATCAGGTATCCGATAACACAATATCACTTAATGGCCTAAGTAGGATCCTGACCGATGCTAACATACGCAAACATTTTGGTGAATGCGAAGACTTTTTGATATCCTCCATGAGTGCACAACACGGCGCCCTTGCATTTATTGATGAGGGTTCAACTCGACGCAAAGAGATTATAGCCAAGTTTCTTGACTTGGAGATTTTTGAAAAGAAATTTAAGCTAGCGAAAGAAGACAGCACTGATTTGAAAGGCGCGCTTAAAAGATTAGAGTCTCGTAACTATGATGAAGAAGCGAACGTTGCCCACGCCGATCTACAAGACAAGCGCACCGAGCTAGATACACATGAAAACACGTGCTCAAGTTTGAAAGACGAAATTGAAAAATTAACAAGCTCACGTGAGCAACTGAGTACCAGTATTGAAGCAATCCCGGAAGAGGTCATTAATGTAATTGATACAAAACGCGAAATTAGAAAAAAACAAATTCAAATTACTTCGCTCGATACATCGAATAAACAACATAATAGTGACTTAAAGATTAAGCGAGAAAATATCCAAAAGATTGAAAAATATTTGAGCACCATTGATACAGGTAAACTGATAGAACAGCAAGGCGTGATTACGGAACTAGATTCTCAAAAGTCCGATCAGTTGGCAGCTCTTGATAATTTGCTGCAACAAATTGATGATACCAAGAAGAAGTCGAAATTACTTGATGGGATCCCGTGTGGCATAGAATATCCACAATGTAAATTCATTCGGGATGCCAATGTGGCTGTGGCGAATCTTCCTCATATTAATACGGAGCAAGAGTTGACTCAAGCGAACGTAGAACTGTTACAAAAGAAGATATTAAGCTTGCGCCCGGAATATGTTGATGAACGTCTAAAAAAGCATAATATAATTTTTGAAAAGAAAAACAAAACCACACATGAAATTGCTGATCTTAATTTATTAATTGAAAGAAATCAATCTTCGATTGAACGCTTAGGCTACGAATTAAAAGAATTGGAACAAAAGAAGAAAAAATACGAAGAGAATAAAGAAGCAATAGAAAACTTCGAAGAGTTCACAGCGGAACTATTGTCGTGTGAGGGCTTACTTGAATCTGCACAAGAACAATATGATAAGTGCCAAATACTAACTCTTGAACTTTATAAAGATGTTGGCTCGATAGAGCACAAAGTACAAAACATTCAGGAACAGAAGCAAGAGTATATAAACTTACAGGAAGAATATTCGGCTTACGATCTTTACATGCGGTGTGTGCACACATCTGGCATAGCTTATGATATTATTAAACGCAAGCTCCCAATTATCAATCAGGAGATCGCGAAGGTATTGGCTAATGTTGTTGATTTTGAGATTTTCTTCGAAGATACCGGTAAGAAATTTGATATCTTTATTAAACATCCCAGACACGAACCTCGACCAATTGAGATGGCCAGTGGTGCCGAAAAAACGATGGGAGCGATGGCACTTCGCTTAGCCCTTTTAAGTGTTTCGTCTCTACCTAAAAGTGATTTGTTTATTCTAGACGAGCCCGGTACATCGCTGGACGAAGAAAATATGGAAGGGTTTATTCGTATTTTAGAACTAATTAAAGTGTATTTCAAAAACGTTTTGCTTATATCGCATCTTGACTCCCTTAAAGACTGTGTTGACATGCAAATCGTGATTGAAAAAAAATCAGGATATGCAAAAGTAAATCAGTAGGAGGTATACATGATGGCACAAACAAAAGCATTTTTAGATACATGGTTGTCCAAATTAACATCCCGTAAGCTTATGGTATGGATCACCGCAACCGGACTCACATGTGTAGGGCATGTAACCAGCGAAGACTGGGTTATAATTTCTGCAATTTATATCGGAGGCCAAACAATAATCGATGGTATTGCGAGCTTACGAGGTCACAATGCTTAAAAAGCAAATCTTAGAATTTGCATTGAAATATTGGAAAGAAATTTTAGTAATTCTTATGGCAGCGGTTGTCATACTCAAAATGAATCATGATTACTACTTGATGCAGACATCATACGAAACGAGAATAGAATCTGCACAAGCCCAGATTGAAGGTCTTAAGGAGATCCACAAAAAAGAATTACAGGAAAAACAAATTCTTATGGAAAGTTTCCTACAATCGATGGCAGCGATTGAAGATGAATACAGTAAAGCACAGATTGAGCTAGACGAACTACAAAGAAAGAAAAAACAAGACTATACAAAAAAGTTCAGACAAGATAAGAAACAACTAATTAAAGATATAGAAACAACATTTGGGATTCAATATGTTCCTTAATTTATTATTGATGTTTTCTTTGGGCGCTAGCGCAACTGAAGTGCCAAAGTTTACTTTTTTGGAATATAACAAGCCAGCACCCTTTGAGGGTGTTTTGTTCGATGAGTATGCGATATCAAGTGTGTTATCGGACTACGAAATAGCAGCATATTCTTGTGACATACGAACTCAATATGAATTAAAGAAAGAGCAAGAGCGTTTTAAATTTGAATTTGAAAATTTAAAAATTGAACACCGGTCACTGGTCGGCGAATATGATTTGTTTATAGTACAAAAAGATAAAGAAATTCTGTCACTGGCGACAGCACTAAAAAAAACTTCGCCCCGGTACAAATGGTTGTATTTTGTTGGTGGGATCCTTATTGGTACTGCAGGCTCATATGGCGCATATAAAGCAGTAAATGACTAAGAAAGATTTAAATTATATTGCAGCAGTTGAAAAAGCTATAGCTGGCAAATATGGAAAAGAGACAATTCAGAACCCAAAAAATAATTGGGACGAAATAAAAGAAAAAGAATATCTTCAGCAAATTAAAGAATTAGCAGAAAAAGAACGAAAAAGAAATGAAGCCGATGAGAAGGTTAATGTTAATGGTGTTTTGGTTTCGAAAAAACTACTTAATAAAGAGCCCGGCGGTTCCTGCCCAGTTTGTGAAAAGTATTTGTTTAGTGCAAAAGATGATATTTGTATCGTCAAATATGATTGCTGCTATCAATGCTACATAAAGTGGGTTGATTTTCGCGAAGAAAGATGGATGGAAGGATGGCGGCCAAATGAAAGTTGAAGACATTAAAAGTTTAATAAGATATGAAATTCTTAATAAAAAAAATCACGATGTTCGTAAGATTAAAAAAGAAATTAATGAGCCCCAGTTCGTCGATAACGAAGGTCGGATGGCGAAATCAGAACTGTACAAGATTAAAAATTATGCTGAAAAATTAAGTGATATGATTGATGATATGGAACAATTAGATGGATGGGTCCAATCAAAAATAACTAAGGCTGGAGACTACTTAAGTTCAGTTGCGCACTATTTAGAATATGAGAAAGAAAGAGAAAGTTCTCTAGAAGGAGAGGAAGAGTAATGGCTTCTGTTATGGATGTAATTCAAGGACTATCCCAGGCGGCATCGAACGCCTACGATGGTGCACTTGACGAAAATGGTAATTATTTAGATATTGGACTTAGAAGGGAAAAGGGTAACCCCCTAATAGATGAACGTGTTATCGACGGGTTCAACGTTAAATTCCATGGAAATAGGTTGATGCTTTGTTATCACACTGCCGTACAACTCAAAGAGGTACACGGGAACGGTTTTCAATCAGAGATTGAAGATCAAATCAATCAAATTGCTAAATTTTTGAAACAAGAGTATCGAAAGGTCACCGGAGATAATATCTCACTGACCCCCGAAGGAGAGGTTGATATCTTGGTTCAAAGCACTGGCTATCATCGATCTTGGATCCAGGCCCACATGATGTATAACATTGGCGGAATCGAAGAGGTTCAGACAGTCGGTGAAGCAAGTGAAGACTCGATGGAGGCTTCTTATAGAAAATTTCTTGATCAAGGAGGCTTCAAGGGTAAAGAAGAAAAAACACGTAAAGCCAATGTTAAGGCAAAGGACAACAAGGATAAATAAATTATGAAACTTACAAAAGAAACACTTAGAGAGATTATTAAGGAAGAGATAGAAAAGACTTTAGAGATCTCTGAAGCTCCCGTAGGGGCTGTTGCATCAAGTGCTACACCACCCCGCAGAGTACCCCGCGGCACCGGCGCCGGCACTCCGCAAGTAGAACCAGCAGCAGCCGCTGCACCTAGGGGCGGAGAAACCACGATGGAGATTGGGCAAATTGAGGACATTAAGTCTAGACTGGATCAACAAATTGCTCAGTCTGGAAATCAGATTGTTGGGCAGCTTGCCATGGCACTGAGAATACTGGACAAGGCCCTAGGTGGCAAAGGCGAATACAAGAAAGCCCGCGGCACTGCGTCCGACCGTCGACGCAAGGCCCGTGCAATCGCAACGACCGGGAAAGGCTCGAGCCAAAATCTTGGCATAACCGGGAAACAGCAGACCCCAGGAACCCCATGAAAGTCACCAAAGAACAATTACGTAAAATTATTATAGAAGAAATGTCTTCCGAAGGTGTTGTTGATAAGGACATCGGCGGCTATGGCGATGAAGCAATTGTCACTGGTCCGGAAGGAGATGCTTCTGAACAGGCCCAAGCAGGTGCTCGTCTTAAGGATGTTATTTTATATCTCGAAGGCAACGAAAGAGATGACTTGGCAGAACCACTTCGTAAAATTCAAGAGATGATTAACCTACTACAGTAGAGACAATATGAAATTGGATCTTTGGAAAACATTTACAACAGTATTGGCCGTGATAATTATGCCATTGGCTGGCTGGGTGTGGACAATGAATGTAGAAGTTGCACAACTTCGAAATGACCTGGGTGATCTTGAAGAACAGGTTGCGCAACTTGAAGACGACGTGGAAAAAGCGGAAGAAGCCTCCAGAACACTTATAAAGGTTGAGAGTGATTTAGGACACCTTAGAGAAATATTAAGCAGAATCGAAGATTTGGTTACAAGATGATGTCTGTTTTATTGATGTGCTTCATTGGCGCCCACACAATAACTCCTCCGACGTTTGTACCAATTAAAAATGTATTTGATCTTGAACGAGATGCAAAAGCATTAGAATTATATCTGCAAGATCAAAAAGACCACAAAGAATTTTGTCCACAAATTAAGTGGGAACAACCATCTTTATCTATTTATAAAGAGATGCTAACGTCACACTTACCAAAAGGTTGCAAAAAATGAAAATCACCGAATCAAATCTTAGACAGATCATTAAAGAAGAATTAGAAAATACCCTAAACGAAAGCAATACACAGGCCGCAGCCACAATAGCTCTCCGTGTACTAAACACTATTACAAGACAGCGCGGCCACCGCGCACAAGCCAGCCGGCTTATGGGAATGGTATTTAATCAACTAGGTGGTAACGAAGCTCAAAATGCGCTTTTTGATATAATTGACGCTCAAGGCCCGACCTTTCTTGAAAAGGGGAAGCAATGAAAATAAACAAGTCACAACTTAGGCAAATTATTAAAGAAGAGATTGAAGGCGCCCTTGCGGAAGAACCTCAATCTGCTTACGAAATATTTGAACCATTGATGACAGAATTCAATCGAGGCTCAAAAGCCAAACTAGACTTACCATATGTCGCGCACCTTCAAGGATCCCGAGTTGGAAAAGCTTATGTATATATTACCAGCAGCAACAGCGATGATATGGTGATCGCGAGATTCTATAGCCCAGAGTCTTTTCAAGAGGCAATGAGAGCAGCTAGCC
>TARA_R110001592_G_scaffold72390_2_pt1 | contig 93323 bp, 75 predicted proteins | sample TARA_R110001592 | Tara Oceans TARA_R110001592 (sample SAMEA4398387) | marine metagenome | biome: Polar Biome; feature: [SRF] surface water layer (ENVO:00010504); material: water (ENVO:00002006), including particulate matter (ENVO:01000060) such as... | depth 5 m
GGGCTTGGTGAATTAATATTGATTTCGATTTTGAGCCTCAGGTTCAAGGGAGGTGGTTCTTAACGAACCCAAGATCTGCCACAAAGCAAAGAAGGGGATGCTGGGTCACAGTAGCCCTTTTGCAGAGATGAGTTGTGATACCGCTTAGCGCTTTGATTTGAGAGCAAAGCCTCTCAGTCTAATTCGGAAATTAATTAAGTAATAGTATCATTTGATACTATTAAAAGACTCAAAATCAAGCTAAACACTAACTTCCCCTTTTAAATTCTCGCAAAAGGCCAGTTTAAATTCTTCTCCTTTTAAATTCTGCCCTAGTAAAAACATGGTCTTGCATAAAGCAGCCTCAAAAGTCATGTCAGCGGCGCCAATTAAACCGATCTCGTGGTATTTTCGTCCCGCTTCGTATTTGGTCATTTCAACACTTCCTGCCGAGCACTGGCTGACGTTAATTACGGGGGTTCCGCTGCGGCATACCTGCGCCAAAGCTTCAATTAACCAATTCTGACTGGGTGCATTACCCGCCCCAAAGCTGCGAATGATTAAGGCTTGAACTTGCGGATTTAAGATTTGTGGCAGCACTAACTCCGCCGTCATACCCGGAAAGCAGTGGATAATTCCTACTCTTGGATCCAAATCTAATTTAACTTGTAAAGCACCCGCCTTGGCGCGAGCGATGTAGTTGCGATTGTATTTTATACTTACGCCAGCCTCCGCTAATTTGGGGTAATTTGGAGATTGAAAAGCTTCAAAATCTTCAGCACTCACTTTTTGTACCCGATTGCCACGGTATAAATCATACTCAAAATAAACCGCCACTTCGGGTACTAAAGGGCCGCCTTCATCATTACGAGCGAGAGCAATTTCTAAGCTGCTGAGAATGTTTTCACGGGCATCAGAGCGAGGAATGCCAATAGGTAATTGACTCCCCGTTAAAATTACAGGTTTAGAGAGGTTGCCTAGCATAAAGCTCAAGGCAGATGAGGTATAAGCCATGGTGTCAGAGCCATGTAAAATTAGGAAAGCATCGTATAGTCCATAATCCTCCTTAATTCGCAGCGCAATACGTTGCCAATGTTCGGGAAGCATATTTGAAGAATCAATCGGATCGTCGAAACTATCGGTATCAATGCTGCAATCGAACTGGGAGATCTCCGGGATTTGCCGCATAAGGTTCTCTAAACTGAAAGGATGATAGGAGCCATTTTCTTGGAGAATCATCCCAATGGTACCGCCAGTGTAGAGCATTAAAACTTTAGCTTCTCTACTCATGGCCGAATATTTTTAAGGCGTTTTCAGTGGTGATGCGTGCCACTTCTTCTTTAGAAACCTGATGTATATCGGCAATCTTCTGGGCAATTTGCTCTAAATATGCCGGCTCATTACGCTTCCCCCGAAAGGGTGCGGGCGCTAAAAAGGGCGCATCGGTTTCTAAGACTAAATCTTCCGTTTTTAATTCCGCCACCACTTTATCCAAACCACCGTTTTTAAAAGTTACCACTCCGCCAATACCTAGTTTTAGATTTAAAGCCAAAGCGCGTCGGGCTTGTTCTAAATTACCGGTAAAACAATGGAAAATGCCAAATAGCTGCTCATCCGCTTCTGCTTCTAAAACTTCGAAAGTCTCGTCAAAGGCATCTCTACAGTGAATAACAATGGGTAAATACATTTCTTTGGCCTTGCGAATCTGCCTGCGAAAGGCTTCTTGCTGCTCGGCGATAAAAGTTTTGTCCCAATACAGGTCTATGCCAATTTCGCCTACTGCGTAGTATTTTGTTTCGCCCTCCAGCTCTTCCCAAACCGCCGCCAACTGCTCCTCCCAGTCTTCTTTAACGTGACTAGGGTGGAGGCCCATCATGGGATAAATTTGGTCATGAGCGGCTGCTAGCGCCTTGAGGTCGGCGATGCTTTCTTTGTCAATATTCGGAAGATAAAATCGCTCTACCCCAACCGCAGCCGCACGTTTTAAAATGGCATCAATATCCTCTTTAAAGCGATCTAAGTATATATGAGTATGCGTGTCTATCATCTTTATTAATCTGTTCAGGCAGCTAAGTTAGAACTAAAAAAAAGCCGCCCAAGGGAAATCCTGGGCGGCTAGTAAATTTATAATTCAAGATCTCTTGAAATTAAAGCTCTAGGGCTTTTTTCACTTCATTATTCATTAATAATTCGGCTGGATTTTCTAGGGCTTCTTTAACGGCTACTAAGAAACCTACTGACTCTCTGCCGTCAATTACGCGGTGATCGTAGCTAAGGGCTACGTACATAATCGGACGGATATGTACTTCGCCGTTAATGGCCACGGGGCGTTCCACAATATTGTGCATTCCTAAAATAGCACTTTGTGGAGGGTTGATAATCGGGGTAGAAAGCATGGAGCCAAATACGCCACCATTGGTAATGGTAAAGGTTCCGCCCGTCATTTCATCCACGGTAATTTTACCGTCCCTTACTTTAGTGGCCAAACGCTTAATATCTTTTTCTACGCCAGCAAAACTCATGTTTTCAGCATTGCGTATTACGGGAACCATTAGTCCTTTCGGTCCGCTTACCGCGATGCTAATATCGGCATAACCAAAGCTTACCAAATTATCACCGTCAATCATGCTATTAACCTGCGGGAATTCCTTTAATGCGCGGGTAACTGCTAGGGTGAAGAAGGACATGAAACCAAGCCCTACGCCGTGTTTCAGTTTAAAATCTTCTTTGTATTGTTGACGTAAATCGAAGATCGGCTTCATATCTACTTCGTTAAAAGTAGTAAGCATGGCCGTCTCGTTTTTAACGCTTACTAAACGCTTGGCTAATTTTCTGCGCAAGCTGCTCATTTTAGCGCTGTCGGTAGGACGAGGAGCATAGGTAGGCGTACCCATACTGGCTTCCGCTTTAACTGCATCGTCTTTGGTAACTCTACCATCACGACCGGTGCCGGTTACTGCGCTGGCGCTGATACCTTTTTCATCTAAAATTTTCTTAGCGGCAGGAGAGGCCGATCCACTGGCGTAAGTTTTTTCTTCTGCTTTTGGAGCTTCTGATGGGGTTGGAGCGGCCTGTTCTTCTGCTTTTGGAGCAGACTCAGCTTTAGGGCTACTTCCGCCATCAGGGGCAGCGGCACTAGTATCAATAAGCGCAATTACTTGTCCTACTTCTACCGATTCGCCTTCTTCTACTTTTAAGGTAATAATACCAGACTCTTCGGCGGGTAAAGCAAGGGTTGCTTTGTCGGAATCGATTTCAGCAATTTCTTGATCTTTTTCTACATAATCACCGTCAGCAACTAACCAGCTGGCTATTTCTACTTCGGAAACGGATTCTCCTGGTGATGGAACTTTTACTTCTAAACTCATGATTTAGTGATAACTAGGCGTTGAAAATTTTTGATAACAGAGCCTCATAACGCGAGGCGGCTAATTTGGATGAACCAGGAGCGGTGCTAGCGCTCGCGGCCGGTGAAATAACTTCTTTTAATTTTACGGGGAAGTTAACTTGAACATACCAGGAAGCGCCCATATTGCGAGGTTCTTCTTGCGCCCAATAAACTTCTTCCACATTAGTATAGCTGGCAACCAAATCGCTAATCTGATTTTCGGCTAAGGGGTATAATTGCTCGAGGCGTATAAAGGCGCGATCTTGCGGAAGCTCCTCGTCTCTAACTTTGTCAATATCGTAATAAATCTTACCACTACAGAAGAATAGCTTTTTCACGCTAGCTTTGTCTTCAATGCGGGGATCGTCAATTAATTCGCGGAAACTGCCATTGGCCAAATCCTCCAATGGCGATTGCACTTTAGGGTGACGCAACAAACTTTTCGGAGTCATTACCACCAAAGGCTTGCGGAAATTCCGCTTCATTTGGCGACGTAATAAATGGTAGAAGTTAGCGGGTGTAGTAACATTTACCACCTGCATGTTATACTGGGCACACTGCTGTAACCAGCGCTCTAAGCGGGCACTAGAATGCTCGGCACCTTGCCCCTCGTAACCATGCGGTAAATAAAGGACTAATCCGTTTTGTACTTTCCACTTATCTTCTGCCGCCGAAATAAATTGGTCTACTATAATTTGCGCTCCATTAAAGAAGTCACCAAACTGCGCTTCCCAAATTACCAGCGTTTCGGGCGATGTCATGGCATAACCATAATCAAAACCCATTACACCATATTCTGAGAGTAAGGAATTGTAAACCGCAAAACGGCCTTCCTTGCCTTTAATATTATTGAGGAGCACGTGCTCTTCTTCGGAGTCTTCTACTTTAATTACGGCATGTCGATGCGAGAAGGTTCCACGTTCGGAGTCTTCCCCGCTTAGGCGAATATTAAAGCCTTCGTGAATGAGAGTGCCATAAGCTAAAAGCTCGGCCATTCCCCAATCTAGGCTGTTTCGTTCGTCTACCATTTTCCAGCGGTCTTCCATCAAGCGTTTAATCTTAACGAAAAATTTCTTCCCTTCCGGTAGATGCGTAATGGTGCGCGCTATTTCTTTCAAACTATCAAGCTCGAAAGAAGTATCGATAGATTGGTGGAAATCAGCCGGAATTGCGGGTTTGTAACCTTCCCACTCATCTAGCATAAACTGGGTGATGGTGTTTTTCTCAATCTTCTTCGATTCGTCGAAGCGCATTTCCAACACATCCTTAAACTCCGATTCTAGTGATTTTACAAAAGCCTTATCTACAATACCTTCCTTTTCTAATTTAGCCTGGTAAATTACTTTAGGATCGGGATGCTTGCTTATGGTCTTGTAAAGTAAAGGTTGGGTAAAGCGGGGCTCATCACCTTCATTATGACCGTATTTTCGGTAGCATAACAGATCTATGAAAATATCACGATTATAGCGCTGGCGGTATTCCATGGCAAATATGGTGGCATGAATAACCGCTTCCACATCATCTCCATTAACGTGTAATACCGGCGCTTGCACGGTTTTCGCAACGTCAGTACAATAAATACTAGAACGCGCATCTAAGTAATTGGTGGTAAAACCTACTTGGTTGTTAATTACCATGTGCACGGTACCACCAGTGCGGTAACCTTCTAAGGTTTCCATTTGCAATACTTCGTACACAATACCTTGAGCGGCAACTGCTGCGTCACCGTGGATTAGTATTGGCATTACCTTCGATTGATCTTTACCATGGTCGGTATTAATCTTGGCACGAGCAATTCCTGTTACAATAGCATCAACCGCTTCTAAGTGTGAAGGGTTAGGCGAAAGGTTTAGTTTAATAACCTCGCCATTATCTAAAGTCTTGGTGGTAGTATATCCCAAGTGGTATTTTACGTCACCATCAAACTCATCATCCACAAACTCTTTACCTTCAAATTCACTGAAGATATCGCGTTGGGTTTTCCCGAAAATATTAGAGAGAACGTTTAAGCGTCCGCGGTGTGCCATACCTACTACAAATTCTTTAACCCCTAAACGGGCGGCATGGCGAATACCGAATTCCATGGCGGGAATAAGACTCTCTGCTCCTTCGATGGAGAAGCGTTTTTGCCCCACAAATTTGCGGTTAATGAAGTTTTCGAAAGCTACCGCTTCATTTAATTTATGAAGGATCAGCTTTTTATCTTCACTACTGTAGTCAGGAGCATTATCTCCCTCTTGTAATTTTTTCTGGATCCAAGTAATTTTTTCTGGATCTCCTAAGTACATATACTCTAAGCCAATGCTGCGGCAATAAACGCGTTCGAGGCGTTCAATAATTTCGCGAAGGGTTTTAGAGGTGTCGTAGCCAATTTCTTTGGCGGCCTGAAAAGGATTGTCCAAGTCGGCTTGACTTAAACCAAAATTTTCCAGACTTAATTTTGGCTCATACTCACGGCGCGAACGCACGGGGTTAGTGGCGGTAAAGAGATGTCCTCTTTTGCGATAACCATCAATTAAGGCGAGCACTTGAAACTCCTTGCGAATTTCCGCAACAATTTCGGCGTGATTAAGAGTTATTTCCGATTCTGCGGCAAAGCTGCCATCTTCATCGTCATATTCTTCTTTTGCGAAATCGTAGCCCTGAAAGAAAGCGCGCCAACTAGGTTCTACGCTATCGGGGCTAGTGAGATACTGTTGGTATAATTCGTCAATAAAGTCACTATGTACTCCACCGAGAAAAGAAAATCTATCCATGTTAATGTTACGTGGTCCGTAAGTTTGTGCAAAATTAAGATAAATATAATGCCCTCATTCTTCTAATCGACCATTATTAATGCGAAATAGGCATTGCTTTATATAACTTTGTCTAATCTAAATCGTTTAGCTGAATATGAAAAATCTTTTGTTGTTAATCTTTGTGGCTTTTTCATTAAGCCTTTCTGCGCAAAGCGAACGTTTTAAAAAAGGAGGTTCAAAGGCTGATAAGCCAAGGGAGCAAAGCGAAGAGCCAAAGCCAAAGCCGCAGTCAAGTACTGAAAAACCTAAATCCTGGACCGATAAATTAATTTTTGGTGGCGGTGCGGGTCTATCATTTGGTACCAATACCAATATTTTTCTGGCACCACAAGTGGGATATCAAGTAAAAGATAATTTGGTAGTAGGAGTAGGGTATATGTATAATTACGCGCGCTGGAGAAGTATATGGGCGAATGGGAGCTTTCAGAATACTGACTTCGAAAACACCGTGCACGGCCCTAATATTTTTGCAAATTACAGTCCTTTAGAAAGCGTGTTTCTTGGCGCTCAGTTTGAGGTTTTAAATCATGACGCTTATCTCTACAATATCAACACTTTTGATTTTGACGTAGAAAACCGCTGGACCAATGTGCTTTTTGTGCAAGGTGGTTTCAGGCAGCAAGTAGGTAAGAAGGGAATGATGCTTTTGGGAATTCGCTATAATTTACTGCATGATCAATACAGTCCTTATGGCGCATCTTGGGCTCCCATTTTCTTGGTTTACTTTTAAACTTTCAACCTAGGATTAACTTTTATTGAAAATCTGAGACTCTAATTTAGAGTCGAACTCAAATTAAATTAGGCCGCTATACTGCGCTCGGAAATAAACTTTAATCGCTTCGCGTTTGAGTATAGCACGTGCGATTTCGAGATTATTTTCGCTTAAATATTTCTCGGCCAAATCGATGCGGTAAAATAAATCGGTAAACGATTGGGCTTGAATTCGATACTGGTCCAGCCAGTGGCGTAACCAATTTTCTAAATCTTCGGTAGGCACTTCTTCCTCCTCGCACTTTAAATCTTTCGCTAATTGCTTACGCAGATTGGCAAGTAACCATTCCTTTTTCGGATGAGATTCTAAAAGATCAAGATTAACATTTAGTGATCGCGGTGACTGAGCCATTGAGCGAAATTTGTGAGTTGGGTTTTCACCTTGTCATTTTTCGCATCTGCAGAAGCAAGCGCATTTAAAGCACTTTTCAGCAGTTCTTCACGTTTGGCGATGGCCTTAGTTTCGGCGCCACATTCGATAAAGAATTTTTGAAAGGCTTGCACTTTGGCATCCCCTGCTAAGTTTTCTTTTTGCAAGGCAGCTAACTCCACAGGCGCGAATTCACGCGCATAAATCATGAGTAAGGTTTTTTTGTCTTGCAGAATATCGCCGCCTACTTTTTTGCCAAACTTGTGAGGATCGCCAAAAGCGTCCAAAAGGTCATCTTGCACTTGAAAGGCTAAACCAGCATCTACTCCAAATTTATAAAGTGCCAGGGCCTGACTACTCGAAGCCTTACCTATCAGGGCCCCAATTTGAAGAGCGGCTCCCAGCAATACTGCCGTTTTTAGGCGAATCATTTCAAGGTAGTCTTCTTCGCTTACGCTAGATAGACTCTCGAAATTCATATCGTATTGCTGACCTTCACAAACTTCCAATGCTGTTTTGGAGAAGATCTCGTAAACCTTGGCAAGAATGCTTTTATCAACTTGATTTAGATATTGATAGGATTTTACTAGCATGGCATCTCCCGCAAGGATGGCCACATTAGCATTCCACTTTTCGTGAATGGTTTTTTTGCCACGACGAAGATGAGCATCGTCCATAATGTCATCGTGCACCAACGAAAAATTATGGAACATTTCTATAGCTAAACTCGGTAAAAGGGCATCTTCTAAATTACCCTCGAAAAGGTCGCAGCCTGCTAAAACCATCGCAGGCCTTAGTCGTTTTCCGCCTAAGGAAAGGATGTATGAAATAGGTTGATATAATTCAATCGGTTCTTGATCGAAATCTTGGCGTGCCAAGGTATTTTCAATCAAACTTATATAACCCTTAAAATTTTCCATCAATTATTTAATCAGTCTTTTTTCACTAAATCGAGTAGGTATCTGCCGTAACCACTTTTTAATAAGGGTTGGGCAATTTCTACCAACTTTTCGTCATTTATAAATCCTTGGCGGAAGGCTATTTCTTCAATACAGCCGACTTTAAGCCCTTGTCTTTCTTCAATTACTTGTACAAACTGTCCAGCTTGCATAAGGCTTGCAAAGGTACCCGTGTCTAGCCAGGCCGTACCTCTATCCAAAATACCCACTTGCAATTTTCCTTGCATTAAGTATTCCTTATTTACATCGGTAATTTCATATTCACCTCGTGGTGAGGGCTTTAGGTCTGAAGCGATTTGTACGACATTATTATCGTAGAAATATAAACCAGGAACCGCATAACGCGATTTAGGCTTTGCGGGTTTTTCTTCGATGGAGCGAGCAACAAGGTTTTCATCAAAATCTACCACACCATAGCGTTCGGGGTCGGAAACTTGATAGGCGAAAACAACACCTCCATTGGGATCTTTACTGCTTTGTAGAAGGTCTTCCATTTTAGAGCCGTAGAAGATATTATCTCCTAAAACCAAAGCCACACTGTCGTTGCCAATAAAGTCCTTTCCTAAAACAAAGGCTTGAGCGAGGCCATTTGGCTCGTGCTGCACCGTATACTGAAAATTACAACCGATACGACTGCCGTCTCCTAAGAGCTTCTGGAAAAGAGGCATATCGTGGGGCGTGGAAATTATCAAGATATCGCTAATTCCCGCTTGTAAAAGTGTACCCAGAGGATAATAAATCATGGGTTTATCGTAAACGGGCATTAACTGTTTGCTAACTGCAAGTGTTAAAGGATGCAGTCTTGTACCAGATCCACCGGCGAGAATAATGCCTTTCATGTTTTTTACTTTTAGGGTTTATCTCCTTCAAAATCCTCACTTTCATCTACTTCGTCATCGTAAATAGTAATGTAAGGCTCGGTAAAGGATTTGCTAATTATAAGCTTTTCAAAGCTAAGCAATAAGGTTGGTAATATTAAAAGATTGCCAATCATTGCAATTACTAAAGTGATACTTACCAAAATTCCTAGGGCTACTATCCCGCCAAAGCTGGAAGCAGTAAACACACTAAAGCCGAAAAAGAGAACAATGGAGGTATAAAACATACTTACCCCAGTTTCACGAATCGCTAATAGTACCGACTGGCCAATATTATAGCGTGTGTTTTTAAGTTCTTGTCTGTATTTCGCCAAGAAATGGATGGTATCATCAATGCTAATTCCAAAAGCTACACTAAATACTAAAATCGTACTCGGCTTAAGGGGAATCCCAAAATACCCCATAATTCCTGCCGTCATTACCAATGGAAAAATATTAGGTACAAGCGAAACCAAAACCATGGTGAAAGACCGGAAAATAAAAGCCATCACCAAAGCAATTACGGCGATGGCCAAACTTAAGCTAACCAACAAGTTCTTTATTAAATAGGTAGTCCCTTTTTGAAAAACTACCCAGGCGCCTGTTACGGTAACATCGTATTTTTCAGAAGGAAAGTTTTTGGCGATTGAAGCAAAAACGGCTTCTTGCATATAGGTGCTTTCTTCTTTGCCCATGTCTTTAACCTGCATCGTTACACGGGTATAGCGCGCCGTGCTATCGGCTAAAGAGCTTAATAAATTAGACTGGTTGTCTTTGTCACCTTTCGGGAGATAGCTAGCAATAAAGCTTCTTTCTTGACTAGTGGGAAGCGAGTAAAAACTAGAGTCGCCGCGGTAATAGGCTTGTTTGGCAAACTTTAATCCATCTACAATAGATAAGGAGCGGCTGATGCCTTCTACCTGAGCAAGATCGTTTTGCAGTTTGTCAATTCGTTTTAAAGTGGCGGACTTATAAATACCATTGGCCTTTTTAGTATCAATAACCAACTCTAAGGGAACCATGCCATTAAACTTATCTTCTAAAAAATGCAGATCTTTATAAACGGGATCACTTTTTTTAAACTCTTCACTAAGATTACCGGTAGTGTAAATTTTAGTCACCCCATAAAAAGCAATAATAAGTAGGCCTATTAAAGCAGTATAAACCCATTTCCGGTGGTACATGGTAGTGCGAATCAGCCAGTCGATAAATCCCTTTATCCAGCGTTTTTCCAAATGTTTGTAATGCCTTTCTTTCGGAGCGCGCGCAAAACTGTAATAGATGGGTATAAGGACAATGGAAATAACAAAAACCATCATTACATTGATGGAGGCTACCACGCCAAATTCTTTTAAAATCACGCTATTCGTTAATATCAGCGCCGCAAAACCCATGGCGGTGGTAATATTGGTGAGCAAGGTAGCGGCGCCAATTTTGCGAATTACCCTTTGCAAGGCGAGAATGCGATTTCCGTGATTTTTATATTCAGTATGGTACTTATTAATCAGAAAAATGCAATTGGGGACACCAATCACAATTACCAAGGAAGGGATTAACGATGAGAGCATAGATATCTCATAATTGAGCACCGAAATCAGCCCGAAAGACCAAAACACACCTAATACTACTACGGCAATAGAAATGAGCATCGCGCGGAAGCTGCGCAAGAAAGCATATAAAATTAGCCCCGTTACCAATAAGGCCAAACCCACTAGCATAAAAATCTCTTGGCCAATGGTTTTCGTGTTGGCCATGCGAATGTGAGGAAGGCCGCTAATTTTTATATCGCGCTTCAAAATAAGCTCCTCTGCGGCAACGGTTTGTTTTATTTCTTCAACAATGCGAATAATATTTTTATCGTAGAGCTTTTTGCCGTCAATATGAACCAGCATAAGCGGCACGCGACCATCTTCGCTTTCCAAGAGGCCACGGTAAAAAGGTAAGGCATTGTAAATCGCCTTAACAGAGTCGAATTTCCCCGCGGCTAAGGCAGGTGCAAGGGAACTGTAATTGAGGGTTTGGGCGCTGTCGTCGCGGCCAAGATTTAAGGCATTAGCGGGGGACAGAATATTAATTACGCCATCAATATTTAAAAGATTGCTTTCTAAAGAATGCCAGTGTTGGTAATTTTTCGCTTCAAAAACATCAAAGCTGTCAATGGCGATAACCACCGTATTCCCCACCTGCTTAAAGCGCTCACGAAAAACATCATAATCTACCTGAGTGGTGTCGGTTTTAGGGAGTAGTCTCGAAAACTTAAAACTCACATTTACGAATTGCCCCTGATAAGCCATGTAAAAGCTAAGCAGTAGCAGAATGCTAAGCATGCTTATGCGGTTACGAAGTATAAGTCGGGCGATAAATGTAAACATGCTCCTTAGGGCTGGCGCTTAATTTTCGCAAAACTAAGAATTATCGCTCGGTCAGCGACTTAATTTTTTCAGCAGCTTCTAGGTGTACAGAAAAATGAGTGATTATCCCAAGGGCGGCTAATTAAAAGACAAATTTTGAAGTGAGCTTTATCGCAAAATTATCAATCGGCTCGGGCAAACTTTGGGCGCCATATCGATAGTAAAAACCAATTCCCAAACCGCTTAAGTCAGAAGATAAAAGGCGATTGAGCTCAAGACCCGACTCGAAATAAGGCTGACTTAAAGATTTGGTACTAAGATTTAAATGCTGTTGGGGAGAGCGAAGGTTTCCAATCGCCATGCGGTTTACGATTTCAATATGAGGCGCAAAATCTTTCCGGCGAAAGAGCAAGCTTTTAAAATCTTGTCGCCACATAATCTCTAAATATTCGTCATTTAAAAACTCATTAAAGGCCATGGTTTCAAAAGAATTTCGATCGGCGGCATTTATTCTGTCAGCATAATTCGTGCTTTCTAAACCATTGCTGCTCCCCGTAAAAAGCTTGGCCGCAGGAAGGTCCTGCCAGCTCTTGGCGGCTTCAATTTTAAAACTGCTTTCGCCAAAACGTAAACTCATATGCTTATATTCAGCTCTAAATTGGAGGATGTCATAATTGAAACCGCTTTCACCAATACCTTCAAATCCACGATTATAGCTTAGCCAGAAAATGGGGTAGCCGCCTTCTAAGGTAAGCTGACCATATGGGGTTTCCGCAATTTTTTCATTAGGAGCATAGCGCAGAGTACTTCTTAATTCGGCAAAGTCGTAAATATTTTGACCAGGACTATTGTCTGAGGGTAAGAACTGATAATTGCCTAAGGTCTCCCTACGTTCGTAATTCGCAATTAGGCTATAGTTTAAGCCGGGAACGATATTGCTGCTAATGCCATAGTAAGTGCGCCTCACATAATCCCACTGGTTGATGAAAATGCGGCGGTAGTTGTTTTCAATAATAGAACCTTTCTTTAAATAAGGGATAGTTAAGCCACTTGTTTCATAGATTTCGTCTTGAAAACCTGCCCAAGTTTTAAGATTAATCTCTTTGTTAAGATCAAATTCAAGTTCGTAATTCTGCTTCCAAAGTTTGTCTAAAAAACCATAAGCCCCTGCCGCTCTAATTCTAAACCAAGGAGAAAGTTTATCGTTAGTTTCGATCCCCAAGCCTAATCGAAAACCTTCCGCGCGATTGTAGTTCATCAGTTTGTTGATGTCGATATTGATCCATTTGTATGGAATGTAGCCACGGCTAAGTGTAATTAGTATTTGAAGCTTTTTTTCAAGATCTTCCGCTTGGGAAACGCTATCGATAAAGCTGTAGGTATTTAGTTCAGTGCTGTCTAAAGTCTCGCCTCTAAAGGCTTGCAAAAGGCTATCTGCAAATTCGCTCGATTCCTCGTCTATGCTAATCTCCGCAAGGGAAATATCCTTAGTATTCAGGTTTGGATTGAGGTTTATATTGCTAATCTTTCGTCTTAAAATAGCTTGTGGTGCAAGCGTATTTATGGAGATACTGTTTAGAAAAATATCGGCTTCAAAGGAAATGGGGAACCATTTATGCTGACCAAAGGAGCGGTATTCTTGGCGAATGGAAATAGGGCTATTTTCATCTTCAGATGGAGTTGCACGCACATTTACAATCGCCCAATCGCCTGAGTGTAGTGATAAGGCTCCTTTTAATCCTTTGAAACCTCGGTTTAGTCTGGGCCTAAAACTCACAGTAAAAATGGTGTCTCCTTCTTCGGTAAAAAGGCTGTCTTCAATAATAAATAAATAGCGATTGGTGCTGCCTTTGCTTAAAGGATTAAGGTATTTTTCGTCGCCAATACCAATAAAATCACCATAAAAAGAAAAGCTCTGCAACTGGGTAACAATAAGGGAAAACATGGGACTTTTAAAGCCTGAAGTTTTTTGCGCTAGAACTCTCTCGTTATCACGTGGCTTTTTAACTCTCCTTTCGGTAATGGTCTCCATAAAAAAGAGATGCTTGGTGCTGAAAAACTGGTGCATTTCAAAATTGGAGCTGTCAATTTTTACAATGCTATCTTCTTGTCCTACCGCCAAACTATCAATGCGATCAGAAAGTTTTACTGTATCAATGCTGGGGTCAAGGCTATCTATATTAAAGGTTATCCAAAACTTGCTATAGCTGAAGTAGCTGAAACTTTCTAGTTCTTCGGGGTCGTTTAACTTCTTCATGGCTATCGCATTATTGATTAGCCGATGCGCAGGATTTATCCCCGGCACTACTGTAACTTCCTCAAGCGCCGTGCTTTTTTCTTTTAAAACAACCACAAGCTTATTCGCTTTTAGGCTTTCGCCGGATAGGGTAGTGGTTTCAAAACCGATATAAGAAAATTGCAGACTTTTTATTCCGCCGTCTTCATTGCTAAATTCAAAATTCCCGTCTAAGTCGCCCGAGGTGCCGCGACGTTCATTATTTATAGTGATGTTTACAAAGGGTAAACCTTTGCCTTGATCGTCCACTACCTTCCCTTTTATCGCTTGCGCAGATAGGTTAGCACTAAGGCTAAGGGCAAGAAAAAACACAGTAATTATTCTTATCATATCAGAGTGACACTTTTCGCGAAGATAGGGTTGTATGCTTTCGTAAATAAAGCAAAAAAAAAAGCCCATCCTGCGAAAGCAAAATGGGCTCTTCATTATTTGAAAATACGATTTACAAAGTACCGCGATTTTCTTGTTCTCTTTCAATGGCTTCAAATAGAGCTTTAAAGTTTCCTTTTCCGAAACTTTTGGCGCCTTTGCGCTGAATGATTTCAAAGAAAAGCGTTGGTCTGTCGGCTACTGGCTTGGTAAAAAGCTGCAGTAAATAACCTTCATCATCACGATCCACTAAAATACCACGCTTGCTTAGTTCGCCTATTTCTTCATCAATATCGCCAACTCGCTCTAAGAGGTCATCGTAGTACGAATCGGGCACGTATAAAAACTCTACGCCGTAGTCCTTTAAACGGTCAACCGTTTCGAAAATATTATTGGTTGCTACTGCAATATGCTGAACGCCTGCGCCTTGGTAGAAGTCGATATACTCTTCAATCTGACTTTTCTTTTTGCCTTCTGCGGGTTCGTTAATGGGGAATTTAATTCGACCATTACCATTGGTCATTACTTTACTCATTAAGGCGGTGTATTCGGTCGAAATATCTTTATCATCAAAAGATACTAATTGCGCGAATCCCATCACCTTGGCGTAAAAATCAACCCATTTGTTCATCTCGCCCCAGCCAACATTACCCACCATGTGATCGATGTATTTTAGGCCAGCATTACTTGGGTTATAGTGGCTTTCCCATTTTTTATAGCCGGGCATGAAAACACCAGTATAATTACTGCGGTCTACAAATACATGTACCGTATCACCGTAAGTTTTAATGCCGCTTAATGTTACTTTACCGTTTTCGTCTTCAATGCTGTAAGGCTCGAAAGAAGATTCTGCTCCACGGGAAGTAGTTTCGCGATAGCTTTTATCGGCATCGTCTACCCAAAGGGCTACGTTTTTTACGCCATCCCCATGTTTCTCAAGGTGCTCGTTAATAGGGCCTCCAGGAGTTAAAGGTGAAGTAATTACCAAGCGGATTTTATCCTGCTCCAATACATAAGATACGCGATCTTTCATACCAGTTTCCAATCCGGCGTAAGCCAAAGACTGAAAGCCAAAGGCAGTTTTATAAAAATGAGCAGTTTGCTTGGCATTGCCTACGTATAACTCTACGTAATCGGTACCATTAAGCGGTAAAAAATCTTCGGCTTCTAAAAATTCTTTCTTCAGTTTTAATGAAGAATTATCGTGAATGGTTTCCATAAAATCTGTTTTTGCAAAAGTATAATTCTAATTTGCTTTACTTAGTCTTCTAACCAGCTTAAATGATAATCGTCTAATTCCATTTCCAAGGCGGCTTGAGTTACTTGCAAGGGAGCGAAGGTGTCGACCATCACCGCTAATTCTGCAGTTTCTTTTTGGCCAATGCTACGCTCATAAGCACCGGGATGTGGCCCATGCGGTAAGCCAGCAGGATGCAAGCTAATAAAGCCTTTGTCTACGTGATTACGACTCATAAAGTCGCCGTCCACATAATACAACACTTCATCACTATCAATATTACTATGATTATAAGGAGCCGGAATAGCTTCTGGGTGATAATCGTATAATCTCGGGCAGAAGGAGCAAACCACAAAGCGCGCACTTTCAAAAGTTTGATGTACGGGCGGTGGTTGATGTACTCTCCCTGTTATTGGTTCGAAATCTTTGATATTGAAGGCGTAAGGATAATTATAGCCATCCCAGCCCACTACGTCAAAGGGATGCGAAGCATAAACCATATCATGTAAAATGCCTTCCTTCTTTAATTTGATTAAGAACTCGCCTTTTTCGTCTACCGGTTCCAAAGTTTCGGGCTGACGGATATCGCGCTCGCAGAAAGGACTGTGTTCCAATAATTGGCCAAAATGATTGCGATAGCGCTTGGGTGTGTATAATGGTTGATACGAATCGAGAATGAAAAGGCGATTAGCTTCCTTATCAAAATGCATTTGATAAATCATGCCGCGCGGTACCACTAAATAGTCGCCCGGGCCGAAGCTTAAATTTCCTAAAAGGGTTTTTAAGGTTCCGGTACCTTGATGCACGAAGATCATTTCGTCGGCATCGGCATTTTTATAGAAGTAATCGGTTTGACTTTTTGTTGGCGCCGCTAAGGAAATATGCACGTCATTATTAAAGAGTACGGTGGTGCGGCTTTTTAAGTAATCAGCTTCTGGTTTTACTTTAAAACCTTCTAACATCCTACTTTTTACATTGTGCTTTACGGCTGCTTTAGGATTTAAATCAATGGACTTCCCCACTGATTTCACCATGGTAGGGCGGTGTAAATGATAGAGAAGGGAAGACATTCCACTAAAACCTTCGGTGCCGAAGAGCTGCTCATAATGCAAATCACCATTCTCCTTTTTAAAGGTTGTATGGCGTTTATGGGGAATCTTTCCTAGTTGATGATAAAATGGCATTTATAAATATGTTTTTTGAGAGGTTCAAAGAAAAGGGCTTGAATTTAAGCAAAATAGGACATTTATCAGCTTTTTTCAGGATGTAAATCGCCCCACTTGCGGTGACTATGAAAACGCTTGCGGTTTTCGCGACCCGCTCGTCTTGCTTTTTGCTCTTCTGCCGGCAGGTGTACTTCACTTTGACATTCGGTAGAACAGCACTTTTCATGTTTAGCCGCACATTCGGGGCATTGAAGAAAGAGCAGGTTGCAAGCTACATTAGCACAATTCACATGCGTATCGCACTTGGCTCCGCACTGATGGCAGTGAGAAATTATTTCCGAAGAAATGCTTTCGCCCAATCGCTCATCGAAGACAAAGTTTTTACCGTGAAATTTATTAGGTAGCTCACGGGTTTTGATCTGACGGGCATAGTCGATAATACCACCGTGTAGTTGATTAACATCCTTAAAACCATGATGTTTTAAGAAGGCCGAGGTTTTTTCGCAGCGAATTCCCCCTGTGCAATAGAGCAAGACTTTTTCATTCTCTTTACCCTCTAGTTTTTTTAATACTTCGGGAAGTTCATCTCTAAAAGTTTCCGCATCGGGTAAAATGGAATTTTCGAAATGCCCAATTTCGCTTTCGTAATGATTGCGCATATCAACCACTATGGCGCCTTCTTCCATCGCTTGGTTCCAAGACTCTGCATCGAGGTGGGTGCCTACGTTGGTAACATCATAGGCATCATCGGGCAAACCGTCGGCAACAATGCGTGAACGCACCTTAACCGTAAGTTTTATAAAGGATTTTCCATCGTCTTCCACTGCAATTTTGAAGGGAATGTCCACAAATTCGGGATGGGCGTATAATTTGGTCTTGAATTCTTCCCAATGTTGTTCAGGAACATTCATTTGGGCATTAATACCTTCGCGGGCGATATAAATACGACCTAAGCAATTTAATTCAGACCACTCTTTAAAGAGTCGATCACGCAATTCTTGCGTATCATTAATTATAACGTATTTGTAAAAGGATAAGGTTACGCGCTTAAAGTCTTCTGCATAAAGGCGCGCCTCTAGTTCCTCGCGACTAAAGCGATTTATTAATTCCTTTTTTCCAGCGTTCGGATCCATACAAATGCAATTTATGCTGCAAAAATACTAAAGCTTAAGGCCTAAAGTATGATAAAAGTCAAGGTATCTAATTAGATGGTAGGGCAAATGGTGCGTTAGATTAGGATTTTTTGGGGCTAATTTTCTCAAAACTGTGAGGCTTCATCTTAAAGATCTTAATTTCGCGGCGCAGAAAGGCAAACGACATTATGGAATACGCATTTAACGAGATTGAGAAGAAGTGGCGCGCCTTTTGGGCTTCGCAAAAAACTTTCGCAGCGAAAGAGGAAGGGGATAAGCCCAAATTTTATGCATTAGACATGTTTCCTTATCCTTCAGGAGCGGGCTTGCACGTTGGTCATCCCCTAGGTTATATCGCCTCCGATATTGTTGCGCGTTACAAGCGTCACCAAGGTTTTAACGTGCTGCACCCCATGGGTTACGACTCTTTTGGTTTGCCAGCCGAGCAATATGCTATTCAAACGGGTCAGCACCCCGCTATTACTACCGAAGAAAATATTAGCCGCTACCGAGAGCAACTAGATCAAATTGGTTTTTCCTTCGATTGGGATCGTGAAGTACGTACCTCTAATCCCGATTTTTACCGTTGGACCCAGTGGATTTTCTTGCAACTTTTCGATAGTTGGTATGATGTAGAGAAAGCCCAAGCCCGTCCCATAGAAGACTTAATTTGGCATCTACATAAGTACGGCACTGAGGATTTACATGCCGCTGCTGGCGAGGATTTAAGCCTTACCCCCGAAGAATGGGAGGGTTTCGATGAAGCTACACGCGAGCAAGTTTTACAGAATTACCGCTTGGCTTACCGCAGCGAAAGCACGGTAAATTGGTGTCCAGCTTTGGGTACCGTTCTAGCTAACGATGAGGTGAAAGATGGCCTTAGCGAGAGAGGGGGACACCCTGTTGTGCAAAAGAAAATGATGCAGTGGAGCATGCGTATTACCGCTTATGCAGAAAGGTTATTAACGGGCCTTGCGGATATCGATTGGACGGAATCTCTAAAAGACTCGCAACGCAATTGGATTGGTCGTTCCGAAGGTGCTCTTTTAAGTTTTGCACTAGATGGGCACAAAGACAAAATTCAGGTTTTTAGCACCCGCCCTGACACCATTTTTGGTGCCACCTTTATGGTTTTAGCCCCCGAACATTATTTGGTGAATGAAATCACTACTGAGGCGCAAGCCGCGGAAATAAAGGCTTATCAAGAACAAGCGGCTCGTAAATCAGAACGCGATCGTTTAACCGAGGTGAAAACCGTAAGTGGAGCCTTCACGGGCGCTTATGCTTTGCATCCTTTTAGTGGTGCGAAAATTCCGATTTGGATTGGCGATTATGTTTTAGCGTCTTATGGAACGGGTGCCGTAATGGCTGTGCCAGCGCACGATAGCCGCGATTGGTCTTTTGCAAAGCATTTTAATATTCCCATAGTTGAGGTAGTTTCGGGCGGCAATGTAGCCGAGGCCTCTTACGATGCGAAGGAAGGCAAAATGGTGAATAGTGATTTCTTAAACGGCCTTGATGTTAAAGAAGCGATTAGCAAAGCGATTAGTGCCGTCGAAGATAATGCTATTGGCGAATCGCAAATTAATTTCCGCTTGCGCGATGCGGTATTTGGTCGCCAGCGTTACTGGGGAGAACCCATTCCTATTTATTTTAAGGATGGTTTGCCTAGAAGAGTAAAGGAAGAACATTTGCCTTTAAACTTACCGGCAGTTGACGCTTTCTTGCCCACGGAAGACGGCGAACCACCTTTGGCACGTGCTCAAAAATGGTCTTATCATCCCGACAAGGGTGTAGTGAGTGCCGATGAAGGGTATCCGCTAGAAACCACGACTATGCCGGGTTGGGCAGGAAGCTCCTGGTACGACTTGCGCTATATGGATTCGCAAAATAACGATGCTTTGGTATCTCCCGAAAAGGTAGACTACTGGCGTGACGTAGATTTATACATCGGTGGTAATGAACACGCTACTGGTCATTTATTATATACTCGTTTCTGGCATAAGTTCTTAAAAGATCGCGGCTTGGTTCAAGAAGAAGAACCTTTTAAGAAGTTGATCAACCAGGGGATGATTTTGGGATATTCGGCTTTCGCTTATCGCGTAGAAGGAGAAAATACCTTCGTTTCAGCGGAGCTTGCCAATCAATATTCTTGCACGAAAGTTCACGTGGATGTGAATATGGTTAATGCTTCCGACGAATTAGATATTGAAGCCTTTAAAGCTTGGCGCGATGACTTAGCGTCAGCAAAACTCATTTACGAAGGCGCCTTTAAGGTTACACGCGAAGTGGAGAAAATGTCGAAGTCGAAGTTTAATGTGGTTAACCCCGATGATATTATTGCACAGTACGGCGCCGATACTTTACGACTTTACGAGATGTTTCTTGGACCCTTGGAGCAAAGTAAACCATGGAACACCGCGGGAATTAGCGGCGTGCACAGCTTCTTACGGAAGTTATGGCGACTTTATTTTAAGGAAGGGGAGTTTACACTAAGTGAAGATGTGCCCAACGAGAAAGAACTAAAAGTGCTGCATACCCTTATCAAGAAGGTGAACGAGGATATCAATAATTTTAGTTTCAATACTTCGGTGAGCGCTTTTATGATTGCGGTAAACAGCTTGGGCGAATTAAAGTGTAATAAACGTGCAATTTTGGAGCTCTTACCCATTTTAATTTCTCCTTATGCACCGCACATCGCGGAAGAGCTTTGGAGTCGCTTGGGAAATACCGAGTCGATCGCCTACGCTTCTTTTCCACAGCATGAAGAGCAGTATTTAACCGAAAGCAATCATAATTATCCGGTTTCTTTCAATGGTAAAATGCGTTTTACGCAGGAGTTGCCATTAAGCCTAAACAAAGAGGAAATAGAAAAAGCCATTTTTGCTTTGGAGCGCACCCAGCAGTATTTAGAAGGAAAAACCATTCGTAAAGTAATTGTGGTGCCTGGTAAAATTGTGAACATCGTGGCTAGTTAATTGGTGGTCGAGGATGTATTTTGCCGAGCTTGGCGAGGAATTGTTTAATTGTATTAGCTGAATGCGTCCTGGTGCCCCCTCTATATTACCCGAAAAGGAAGATCGTAAAAAGACCAATAAAAAGGTTTTGCTTTTGCGGGATTCATTTAGCTTCCTCTTTAAATCGGCAGGTTTGATTTTGTGGTTTGTGGTTTTTTTACTGGCCTTGTTGGAGATAAAACGCTATTACAATATCGATGTGATTCCTGGCTACGATAGTTCGGTCGATGATATTTATGGCGCGGCCCGCGGAACCTTGTCTGAACTTTTCGGAGAATAGATACGGTAAAGGCTGGCATTGCGTTTGTATTATTTGTAGAAAGTCACATTATGAAAAGTTTACTCCTTTTATCTATAGCTGTTTTAACTTTTACCCCGCTTTCGCAAGATGAGCAGCCTCAAAATTTGGCGACTATCGAAAGTCTCCGCAATCTAAAGTCGAATTCATTTAAAGTAGGCGAGAAATTAAGCTATACGATTAGCTATGGCTTTATCGATGCGGGTGAAGCTACCATTAGTATTGAAAAAGTAACCAAGAAAGCTGGCAGGCCGGTATTTCATGCAGTTGGGCTAGGACGATCCGTGGGAATGACGGAGTGGTTTTTTAAAACCCGTGATCGCTATGAATCCTACATTGATACTGAGGCTATCGTACCATGGGAGTTTATTCGTGATGTAAACGAAGGCGGATATAAAATAAAGAGACACCTAATTTTTGACCAGTTACAACAAAAGGTGGTAGACAAGATGGCGCCACAAAAAGGCGAGTTTACTTTTGAGCCTTATGCGCAAGATATGTTAAGCGCCTTTTATTATGCGCGTAGTATTAAAACCGATACCCTCCAGCCAGGAGATATGATAAGCTTTACGATGTTTTTAGATCATGAACAGTTTCCTTTTCGCTTACATTATTTAGGGAAAGAGATAGTTAAAACAGATTTCGGTAAAGTGCAATGTTTAAAATTAAGACCCAGTTTACAAGAGGGGCGCATCTTTAAAGAAAATGAAGGCATGACAATTTATGTGAGCGACGACATAAACAAAGTGCCTGTGCTTATTGAGAGTGAACTGCTGGTGGGTAGTATTAAGGTGAAATTAGTTAAGACGGAGAACTTAATCCGCGGTTTACAGTACCGCTAAACAAAATCTAATTAGATACCTTTGGGCACCAAATTTTTTGATAATGCCTAAGCAAGTTCAGATAAGCCCCGAAATACAAGAACGTTTAAACCAATTAGCCGATAAATATCAAGCTAGTGGTCAAGAACTACTAGACTTTCTCGATGGTCTTTTGTACCAAGATTATAATACCTATTGGGATTATATTCACCTCGATACGCTTTTAAGTTTACAAAGCCCAGTAACCGATATTCCCGATGAAGAGATCTTCATTATGTATCATCAAATTACCGAGCTTTACTTTAAATTATCGCTGCATGAACTCAATCAACTAGCAGCGTCTGTTACGCCTAGTTTAGAAACTTTTAAAGTGAAATTGGGTCGCATCAATCGCTATTTCGAGGCCTTAACTCATTCTTTTGCGGTTATGATGGACGGCATGGATCGCCATCAATTTTTGAAATTTAGAATGTCTCTTATTCCGGCTAGTGGCTTTCAATCGGTGCAATATCGTTTGATAGAGCTTTGCGCTACCGATATGGTAAACTTGGTGGATCAAGAAGTACGTCCTGCTTTTATAGCTGCGGCCAAATCGGAAGAGGAAATGTACCAGCACATTTATTGGAAAAAAGGTGCGACTATCGCCGATACAGGTGCTAAAACTTTAACGCTTAAGCAATTTGAGTTAAAATACTCCGAAAAAATCATTCGTCATGCCAAGAATTTCAGCGACAAAAATATTTGGCAACTTTATTTAAAACTAAGTCCAGAGGAGCAAGCAAACCAAGAATTAAAAGATCAAATGAGGCTTTTAGACTTGAATGTAAATGTGTTTTGGCCTTTGCAGCACTACAAAACTTCAGTGGTTTATTTAGCCCGTCGTCCCATGGATGTGCGCGCTACCGGCGGAACTAATTGGCAAAAGTATTTACCCCCTCGTTTTCAAAAACGTATTTTTTATCCCGCCCTTTGGAGCGATTTAGAAAAGGAAGAATGGGGAAAGTCATGGGTTAATCAAGTTTTAGCAGAAGTAAAAAAATCTTAAAGTTTCTATAATAATAAGTAGCTCAGCTCGTTTGCTTCGCAGAGCAAATGTATATTTGCCGCCAATTTGAAAACCTCTCAACGATAATATGAATAAAAAGCTCAAAATTGCATTAGCTTTTTTAGTGCTTATCATACCCTTGGTAATTCTAAATAATCTGGGCCTTTTCGATCGATTTGTTAAGGACGATAGCCCGACCATTCTCGAAGAAAGTCAAAAGGAAGAAGATGCAATTACTCCCATTAGTGTAATTAAATTCGGTATCCCAGTTGACTCCTTCAACGTTGTTGAATCTATTGTGGAACGCGGTGAAAGTTTCGGGAATATCCTATTAAACTTTGGTGTGGACTATGCCACTATTCATAAGGTAGCCACTGATTTTAAAGACGTTTTTGATGTGCGCTCTTTGCGCTCAGGAAAGCCTTACGCTCTTTTTTGTGATAAGAAAGATACTAATGTGGCTCGCTATATGGTTTACCAAGCTTCAGCGATTAACTATGTGGTATTTGACTTGAGCGACAGCGTAAATGTATATCGCGGGGAAGAAGAAGTTAAGGTGGTTTCCAAAGGCATTAGCGGTGTGATTAACTCTTCGCTTTACGAAAGTTTACTAGAAAAAGGTGGTTCTCCCGCCTTAGTGGTAGAGCTTTCAAAGGTCTATGCATGGACGATTGACTTCTTCCGAATTCAGCCAGGTGATTATTTTAAATTGGTTTATGAAGAGCGTTTTATCAATGACACGGTTTCAGTTGGTATAGGCCGTATTTTGGCCGCCGATTTCAATCATAATGGTCGTTCATTCTATTCTTTCTATTATGATAATGATAGTACTTATCGCGATTATTTTGATGAGAAAGGGCGATCATTACGCAAGGCCTTTTTAAAAGCACCTTTAGATTTCTTTAGAATTTCATCACGTTTTAACCGTAATCGATTTCACCCGGTTTTAAAAAGAGTTAAACCTCATTTAGGAACCGATTATGCAGCCCCTCACGGTACGCCCATAATGTCTACTGCCGATGGTGAAGTTATCGCTGCTGCTTACACACGCGGCAACGGTAATTATGTAAAAGTCCGTCATAATAGCACCTATACCACCCAGTATTTACACATGAGTAAATTCGCCAAGGGAATTAAAAAAGGTAGCCGTGTAAGACAAGGAGATGTGATTGGCTACATTGGAAGTACAGGTTTAGCAACTGGTCCACATGTTTGCTACCGCTTTTGGGTTAATGGGCAGCAGGTAGATCCTCTGCGCCAAGATCTACCCGAAGCGGAACCGATAAGCGACGATTTCATGCCTGATTTTCAAGCACAAATGCTTGAATTAAAGAAAAGGGTGGATACTTTGCCCATCCTAGATAAAAAAGATAATCCGAAGGTACAATTAGCTTCCGCTGAGGAGTAGTTTTTAATTTAAGTTTTTATTTACAATCGTGCTACTGGCTTGATCGACGCTCATTACTACGAGATCGGCTATATTAACATGATAAGGTCTACTGCACACGAAGTATAAAATGTCGGCTAAATCATCTGCCTGCAAAGGCCTAAAGCCTTGATAGACTTTAGAAGCTTTCTCCGTATCTCCTTTAAAACGCACTTCACTAAATTCTGTTTCAACCATTCCTGGGTGAACCGCCCCCACTCGCACGCCTTCTTTATTAAGGTCGATGCGTAAACCTATGGTTAGCGCATCAACTGCGTGTTTCGAAGCACAGTAAACACCACCATTAGGGTAAACTTCTTTCGCTGCAGTAGAGCCAATATTAATAATCTGGCCCTTATTTTTTATGAGGCTAGGTAATAGAGCCTTGCTTACATAGAGCAATCCTTTTACATTAATGTCTATCATGGCATCCCAGTCGCTAATGTCTCCTTCTTGCATGGGGTCGAGTCCGTGAGCATTACCCGCATTGTTAATGAGAATGTCAATATTGGAGAATTCTTCCGGTAAGGAAGCGATGGAATTTTCTACCGCTTTCTTATTGCGCACATCAAAGTTCAGGCTATGCACATCGGTTAATTTACTTAGTTCTTCTTCTAGTGCTTGTAAGCGTTCGAGGCGTCTGCCGCAAATCACCAGTTTCAATCCTTCTTTCGCAAATCTTCGAGCGGTTGCTTGGCCAATGCCGCTAGTAGCACCGGTAATAAATGCCGTTTTATTCATCTCCATACTTGTTTTATATTAGGACAGCTCCTCACTTAATTTTAGGTCTAGTAATCTTAACTGCAAGCTAACTTTATTACGGAAAACATTTTGCTCTAAATGATAAAGAATAGAGACCTCTTTACCGGATTGGAGTTTTTCTAAATAGTGTGCCATTCCAAAGCCAATACCGTCCATTACTATGCCGGTATCAGGGTCTAAAATGCCTAACTTTAAATGTTTTTGGCCTTCACCTACAGTACGCGAGCCTTGATTTACCAATCCATCGCTACGGAAAATGGGACTAAGGTTATCCGGCCCAAAAGGAGCGAAACGCTGAATAGTATTATAAAAACTTTGACTAAGCTCTTCTAGTTTAATTTGAAGATCATAAGTTATATTTGGTAATAATTGCTCGGGGAGAATGCTTTCAGAGACAACTGTTTCAAAATGATTTTTAAACTCTTCGTAGCGTTCTTCTTTTAAAGTCATCCCCGCCGCAGCTGGGTGTCCTCCAAATTGCTCGAGAATATGCTCGCATTTTAGTAGTGCTTGATACACATCAAAACCTGCCACGGTGCGGGCTGAGCCCGCCAGCCTATCGCCTGATTTGGTGAAAACAATGGTAGGTCGGTAGTAGTTCTCGATTAGTCGCGAAGCTACAATGCCTATTACACCCTTGTGCCAGCCTGCGTCATAAACCACCGAGCTTTTTTTATCTTCTTCTTTAAGCCTTTGGATTTGATGCAGTGCCTCTTGAGTGATGGATTGATCAAGGCTTTTTCTTTCAGTATTATTCTTATTTATTTCCTGGGCTATCGAATCAATTATGCTCAAATCTTGCCCCCGTAATAATTCTACCGCTTTTTTGCCATGTGCCAATCTGCCCGCTGCATTTATGCGAGGAGCGAGCATAAAAACCACATCGCTAATATCTAGCTTGCCCCCCTTGGGTTTAGCAATTTTGATCAAGGCTTCTAATCCAGGACTGGGCTCAGAATTTATCTGTTGTAAGCCGTAATAAGTTAGAATGCGATTTTCGCCCGACATGGGTACGATGTCTGCCCCAATGCTGACGGCCAAAAGATCCAAATAAGGACGCCAATGCTCAGCGCTTAATTCCCAATCATCACATAGGGCCTGCACTAATTTAAAGCCAACACCACAGCCGCTTAAACCTTTATAAGGGTATAAACAATCGTTTCGTTTGGGATCAAGAACGGCAGCGGCCAGGGGTAAACTGTCGCCCGGTGTATGATGATCACAAATGATAAAATCGATTCCCCGTTCCAGAGCATAATTTACTTTGTCAATTGCTTTGATACCGCAATCGAGAGCTATAATAAGGCTAATGTTCTGCTCGGCCGCGAAATCAATTCCCGCTTGAGAAATACCGTACCCCTCTTTGTAGCGATCTGGTATATAGGTGCTTACTGCGGAATAATGTTTTTCTAAGAAAGCTGAGAAGAGCGCTACAGCCGTGGTGCCATCGACATCATAATCGCCATAAACCATTATTTTCTCTTTCGATTTTATTGCTTGGTTTATGCGTTTAATGGCCTTGTCCATATCCTTCATAAGAAAGGGGTTATGGAGATTCTGGAGTTTGGGATTAAAGAAGGCTTCTGCCTGCGAGCGATTAGAAATACCTCTTTGAAGAAGCAGGCTTAGAAATATCTCGGAAATGGGAAGCTCAGCTTTGAAGGCACCGAGTTCATTTTCGTTAGCAGGTTCTTGCGCTTTCCAGAGGTAGTCTAATGACATAATTAAGATTTACGGCAAATTTAAACGCAATTAGAAGGAATGAAAACTTTGGCTGTTTACTAAGTATTTATACTTGTTTAGCCCCAGATTTTTTATGGCTCTTTATTTGCTCGTCGATCGAATATTTATGCAAAAGTTGAAAGACTTCGTGCACCAAACCTTCGTTGAGGTCGAGGTTTTGTCCAAAGCTCTTACGATTTTCTAAAACCTTAAACCAGCGTTTCATTTGAAAGATGGTTACTTGATGGTCGTACTTCACGGGGCCGATGCTATTGGCTAGATCTAAGCGCTTTTTGATAAGCTTCAAAATTTCTTCATCCACTTGATCTATTTCGCCTCTTAACTTTTCTAATTGACCAATAAAGCGTTTGTCGTGAATAGCTTCTTCACGGCGTTCTAAGCCAGTGAAAATTTGGGCTAGAGCATCTGGGTGTAATTGTTGTTCGGCATCGCTTAAAGCCTTTGCGGGATTGATATGTGACTCAATCATAAAGCCATCCATACCCAGGTCTAAGGCACTTTGGCAAACTTCTGCAATAAGCTCGCGTTTGCCTGCAATATGACTGGGGTCGCAAATAACCTTTATTTCGGGAGCAAGGCGGCGCAATTCAAAAAATATCTCCCATTTCGGTTCATTTCGAAAAGGCTGACTTTGATAGGCGTAAAAACCACGATGAATCGCTGCTAACTTATTCAGTCCTACTTTTTGAAAACGCTCTAAGGCGCCTAACCAAAGTTTTAATTCGGGATGAATGGGATTCTTAACAAAAAGCGGGATGTCAACTCCTCTAAGGGCATCGGCAATTTCTTGGACGTAAAAAGGATTTACGGTAGTACGTGCACCAATCCATAGCATGTCTATACCAGCTTCTAGGGCTTGCTCAACATGTTTGGCATTAGCTACTTCAGTGATAACAGGCAGTTGATTTTCTACCCCTGCTTTTTTAAGCCAAGCTAAAGCGGGTTTACCAATTCCTTCAAAGGAACCGGGTTGAGTTCGTGGCTTCCAAACACCGCCTCTTAATGCACTTATTTGCTTGTTTTTAGCTAAAGCTGATGCGGTACTGCGAACCTGCTCTTCACTTTCTACACTGCAGGGCCCAGCAATTAGAAGTGGTTTTTCTTTCGCAGGAAGCCATTCCTCAATATCGCGTATAATCATAGAGCTCTTTTACCTAGATATAAGCTAAAAATGCTATTTAGGTTCATGTAAAACCAATAATGGTAAGGTGCTATGATAGGCTAACTTGCTAGTCATGCTGCGGTGGAAAATTCCTTCGAAAAATCCATAACGCTTGTTAATCGCAGCAACTATATCAGCATTTTCTTTGGCCGCTTCTTTTACAATGGCCTTCTCTACGTTTTCCGAGCGAATAATGGTGAATTCGTGGTCTACATCCTTTAACATAGAACTGTAGAAATCGCGGGCGCCATTGGGCACACTATTGTCATGTTGAATATGCACAATGTCAATGGTAGCACCTAAAGTTTTGGCAAACTTAGCTAAACGTTGCAGTGGTTGTTCTTTCACTTTTGGATCTAAGTCGCTTGCAAAAACAATGCGCTTAACTTTTTCCAATTCAGCTTTAGGAGGTATGATTAGAACGGGTTTGTTAGTATTTTGTATAACTGAGGCAGCATTGGATCCAATCAAAACCTCTTCAAGGCCGCTGGCTCCTTTTGTTCCCATAACCACTAAATCTATTTCGTTTTGTTCCGACTGATCGTGGATTAAACGAATGGGATTACCCAAGCGAACAAGAGTTTTAAAAGCACCGCTATATTTCGCCTTTACCTTTTCAGCAAAAGAGGCCATATTCTTTTCGGCGTTTTCTTTCATCACCTCCAAAAGAGAGGTGGTCATAGAACGATCAGAGTAGGGTAGGTCGTAGGCATGTAAAATACTTACGGTACCATTATTAAAAGCGGCCAGTTTAAAGGCAATGTCGCAAGCTTTTTCAGCGTTTTCGGAAAAGTCAGTGGGGAGTAAAATATTCATTTTAAGAGGATTAGGGTCTGTTATCTAGTTTGAGCATCTACACTCGCTAAGGTAATCATATTTACGATTTCTCGCACGGATGCACCAATTTGTAATATATGTGCAGGTTTCTTAACACCAATTAATAATGGCCCCACTGCTTCGGCTGCTTCAAAGGATTGCAACATTTTGTAAGCAATGTTTCCAGAGGCTAAGTTGGGGAAGACAAATCCATTAACTTTATGATCTACCAATTCGCTAAATGGGAAGTTTTCTTTGAGGAGGTTTCTGTCTAAGGCAAAATTAGCCTGCATTTCTCCATCCACCAATAAATTGGGATTTTCATGGTGCAGAATCTTTAAGGCCTCTTGCATGGTGTTGGGCAGCTTTCCTGTGTTGCTACCAAAATTGCTGTAATTGAGTAGGGCGATTTTAGGAACGATATTAATGCGTTCTATCGACTCTGCTAATAAGCGAGTAATTTGCACAATATCATTAACATTCGGCTCTTCAATAACCGTAGTATCCGCAAAAAACATGGGTCCTTTTTTGGTAAGCATTATATACATGCCAGCAATACGACTAAGTCCTTTTTGGGGTCCAAGTATTTTAAAAATGGGTTTAATTACTTCCGAGTAACGCTTGGTAGTGCCTGAAACAAAGGCATCGGCATGTCCCATTTCCGTCATGGCAACGCCATAGTAGTTTCTATCGCGCATATACTTTCGCGCTTCATAAAGCGTAATGCCTTTGCGCTGGCGTTTTTTAAAAAACATTTGGGCATATTCTTCGCGACGGTCACTATCTTCTTGCGGATCAATAACCGGTAAATGTGAAATATCTTCTAAGCCATGCTCGGTGATAAGGGCATTGATTTTTTCTTTATTTCCTAATAATATAGGGTGCGCAAGTCCTTCATCAACCGCAATTTGAGCAGCTTTCAGTGTTTTTAACTGATCGGCTTCGGCCAATACTACTCTTTGTGGGCTGGTGCGCGCTTTTTCTTGGGCTAAGCGGATAAATTTGTCATCGCGTCCTAAACGTGTTAAAAGCTGCTCTTTATATTTATCCCAATTAAGAATGGGCTTTTGTGCCACGCCACTTTCCATAGCTGCTTTAGCCACGGCACTGGCAACCTTAACAATTAGTCGAGGATCGAAAGGCTTGGGAATAATGTAATCTCTACCAAAGCCAAGTTTATCATCGTTATAAGCCAAGTTTACAATTTCCGGAACGGGTTCTTTTGCTAGCTCAGCAATGGCTTTGGCTGCTGCTAGCTTCATTTCTTTGTTAATTTTGGTTGCACGTACATCAAGTGCTCCTCTAAAAATGTAAGGGAAGCCCAAAACGTTATTTACTTGATTAGGATTATCAGAGCGGCCAGTAGCCACAATAACGTCGGGTCTGGCAGCCATGGCCTCACGATAACTTATTTCTGGATCTGGATTCGCAAGAGCAAAAACAATAGGGTCTTTTGCCATGCTGCGCACCATTTCCTGACTAAGTACGCCGCCAACAGATAAGCCCACAAAAACATCGGCGTTTACCAAAGCTTCACTAAGGGTATTGTGTTCTGTTTCGCGAACGAATCTTTGCTTTTCTTTATTTAGATCTGTACGACGGGTGTTTAAAACCCCTTTGCTATCGCACATTAGTAAGTTTTCGGGCTTTACGCCAGATGAGATAAATAATTGTGTACAGCTACTTGCAGCAGCGCCAGCGCCGTTGAAAACTACTTTTAATTCAGAAAGATTCTTATTAACACACTCTGCCGCATTTATTAATGCCGCAGAGGCGATGATTGCCGTTCCATGCTGGTCGTCGTGCATCAGAGGAATATCCAGCTCTTCCTTCAGGCGCTGTTCGATATAAAAGCAATCGGGCGCCTTAATGTCTTCTAAATTAATGCCTCCAAAAGTTGGTGCGATAGCTTTTACAGTTTGGATGAAAAGTTCAGGATCCTTTGCGTCTAGCTCAATGTCAAATACGTCAATATCCGCGAAGATTTTAAATAAAACCCCTTTTCCTTCCATTACAGGCTTACTGGCCAAGGGACCAATATTTCCCAATCCTAAAACGGCGGTCCCATTACTAATTACAGCCACCAAATTTCCTTTGGCCGTGTATTTATAGGCGTTTTCCGCATCCTTAGCAATTTCTAAGCATGGGTCTGCAACCCCAGGAGAGTAGGCAATAGAAAGATCTCTTTGCGAATTACTCGGCTTTGTTGGGATAACTTCAATTTTGCCAGGCCGTCCTTCTTGATGATAGGCGAGTGTGTCTTTTTTCTTGATTTTTGCCGCCATATTTTTACTTAAATGGTTAGTTCTTGTTTAAAACAAGAATCTATTATTAGGGTAGCGACGGGCGTGAATTTCCGCCACGGTTTCATAAAGTCGATTTTTCAAATCTTCCAAGTTATCTTTTTCCGTTGCTGAGATAAAAATAGCCTGACGGTCGGTACGAGCAAACCAAGTTTTTTGCCACTGTTCTAAGGTGAAGTGGCGGTTATTTAAACGCGGACTTAAATCATCCGGATCCACTTTTTCTGGCTGATAGGCGTCGATTTTGTTGAAAATCATAATTACCGGTTTATCCGTTCCGTCAATTTCGGCCACAGTACGATCTACGGTTTCCAGGTGTTCCTCAAAGTTAGGATGCGAGATGTCTACCACATGCAATAATAGTTCGGCTTCACGCACTTCATCTAGCGTAGACTTAAAGGACTCGATTAACTGGGTAGGAAGTTTGCGAATAAATCCTACGGTATCACTTAAAAGAAAAGGTAAATTGTGAATTACCACCTTACGCACTGTTGTGTCTAGGGTGGCGAATAGTTTGTTTTCTGCGAAAACCTCCGATTTGCTGAGGAGGTTCATTAAAGTAGATTTACCTACGTTAGTATAACCTACTAAAGCCACGCGCACCATGCTTTCCCGGTTACTGCGCTGAATAGACATTTGTTTATCTATCTTCTCGAGCTTCTTTTTTAATAAAGATATTTTATCTCTAATAATCCTTCTATCAGTTTCAATTTCGCGCTCCCCAGGACCTTTCATACCAATACCACCTTTTTGCTTACTGAGGTGCGTCCACATATTAGTAAGGCGAGGCAAGAGGTATTGATATTGGGCTAGCTCCACTTGAGTGCTGGCATAAGATGTTTGCGCGCGACTGGCAAAAATATCTAGAATGAGATTAGTTCGATCTAATACTTTAATTTCGAATAAACGCTCTACATTTTTTAATTGAGAAGGCGAGAGCTCATCGTCGAAGATGGCTAAATCAATCTCATTAGCTTTAATATATTCGTTAATCTCATCCATTTTTCCCGTCCCTAAAAAGGTCTTGGGATTGGGACTATCAAGTTTTTGACTGAATCTTTTAATGCTATCAGCTCCTGCCGTGTCGGCGAGGAAAGCTAATTCGTCTAAGTATTCACTAAGTCGTTCTTCGTTTTGGTATTGGGTTACTGCACCAATTAAGATGGCTCTTTCACGGCCATCTTTCTTTTTTTTGATTTCTATCATAAAATTAAGCTAGCCATACTTCCCATGGAATTCTCGATAAGATGAGAATAAGCGCAATAAGGAAGCTTAGGCCTAAGGTTGTAAACTTTTTAGAGTCTCTTTGAAGTCGTTTTGCTTTAGCGTAACCAAAGGTGATCAATCCGATAGCAAGAATCATAACACTTGGATGCTCTATTGCATAAAGGCGTAATTCGGGGTCCTTCATAAATCCTTCAATTTTAGTGAAGGTGAATCCTTTTGAGCCAGCAAAATATAGTATAAGACCAAATACTAACTGTAAGTGGCTTAAAATCAGGGTTGAAAGCCCTAGCATTTTATCACTTTTAGTGAAGCTGTTTTTGCCGAGAAACTTTACTAGAAAAGTAACGGTGCTTAGCACTAGGATTGGCAAAAATAAATAGGGTATAAAAGAATGGAGGTGTTGTAAGCCTGTTGTCATATTATTTCTTTTTACAAAGGTAATGACCTAAAGCTTGCTTACTACCAATTTCCCTTGTTAGGCCATATTTTTTTCTAATACCGTTTTTAACGAATTTTCAATGTAAGCTTGTTTCTCTTTACTCAAGAAATACAAATCAAAATGTCGCAGCTTTTTGTCACCATTGTAAGACTTTAAGGTTAAAGTCAGTTTGGCCTTGAGAAAGCCTCGCTCTATCTCATAATTGATTAAAATGTTCTTGGCGAACTCGTAATGCTTATGCTTTTGGCTTTCAAAAGGACCTAAGATCAAGCTCTTCGTATCGATATGAATAATTTCATACTCATCCTCGTAAGAGAAGTAACTCCAACGTGTTATCGCGAGAAGCAGCAGGGCGATAAAACTTATAATCGCTAACTCGTGCTGCGGAAATAAATCAGAAATACTGCCTGGAATTAGGCTAAGCGACATGTCAAAAACAAAGGCAACGGACAATAGAATGGCCAGCCACCACATATAGGTAAAAAGTTTCTTGTTGCTAATCTTCATAGAGATACTATCTCAAAATGTTGTTTAACCTAGATTAGGTCTAATAATCAATCTAGTAAAATCACTAAGTATTTCGAATTCTTCCAAAACTCCCCCGAATTTGAGATAGAAATCGCGACAGTTAATTCACCATCTTGTTTATATACGAAGCTATTGCTAGAATGGTTTGATAGTAGTTCAACTTTTTTTCTACCACCCTCAATTGGGATTGTAGTAGTTTCTCTAATGTCAATCTGTGTGAAATACTCCTTATTGAAATCGTCGGCAATGGTTTCGGTTCGGCCAATGCCAATAAAGCCACCTTCTTTATTTACGATACCTGCCTCCTTCAATTCCTTATAAGTTCCTATCGTATAATAAGCTGTGTTAATAGCATCCGATTGGTTTTCAATAAGTTTTCTTTGAGCCATACTAGCTTCGGTAAGTACACCAACCTTAGAATTTAGCTGATCCATTTTAAAGTTAAGATTAGCTAAATCATCTTTTAAGATAATAATTTGCTCGTCCTTAGCTTCAATTTGGCGATTGAGGTTTTCAACCATTTTCAGGTACTTTTTGCTTTCACTCTTGCTGCTTCCTAGTTTCTTCTGTAGGTTAGCAATTAGTTCCTTATTTTTTTCAATAATTCCGTTAATGGCTTCAATATCCTCCAAAACTTGGTCGCGCGCCACTTGGGCATTTTCTAATCCGCCTTCACGGGCCGTGCGAATCGATTCTTCACGTTCCCTTATGGCTTTCAAGTTTTCTTGAACCGCAGCAAAAGTTCCCGCAAAGTCATCTAGATCCTGATCTTTTTCAAGATCCTGTGATTTCAATTCTTCCAGCTCTAGCTTTAAAGCGGCATTCTCGTTTTTTAAATCATCATTACAAGCGGTGAAGCTGATAATGAGAAGACTGAGTGCTAAGATTCGCTTCATAATGTTTTTTTATTGCTCTTTTAGTGTGGTAAGATAGTTAATTAATCCTTTGGTGCTGCTGTCTTTATCAGTGTTTCCGCCGTCCTTAAGAAGTGGTAATATAGTGTTTGCAAGCTGCTTCCCTAGCTCCACTCCCCATTGATCGAAAGAGTAAATATTCCAGACAATTCCTTGTACCAAAATTTTATGTTCGTAAGCCGCCAATAGTTTTCCTAAATTTTCAGGACTTAAAATATCAGCCACTATAGAAGTGGTGGGTTTGTTACCCTCAAAAACTTTAAAAGGTGCAAGTTTGGCTATTTCTTCATTGGTTTTGCCTGCCGCTCTTAATTCCGAATCTACCTCCTCTCTGGTTTTACCCACCATTAATGCTTCGGTTTGCGCTAAAAAGTTGGAAAGTAATTTAACATGGTGGTCGCCAATATCGTAATGACTTCTCGCGAAAGCGATAAAATCGGCTGGAATAAGACGTGTGCCTTGGTGTAAAAGCTGAAAAAAGGCATGTTGACCATTTGTGCCTGGTTCGCCCCAAATAATCGGTCCACTTTGGTAATTAATCTTCTGCCCTGAGCGGTCTACATTTTTACCATTGCTCTCCATATTTCCCTGTTGGAAATAGGCAGCAAAACGATGCATGTTTTGATCGTAAGGTATAATGGCTTCACTTTCCGCGCCTAAAAAATTAACATTCCATATTCCAATGGCAGCCATTATTTGGGGTATGTTTTCTCTAAAAGGAGCTTCCGCAAGATGGGTATCCATCGCGTGTGCACCGCGTAAAAGCTTTTCGAAATTTTTATAACCTAGGCCACAAGCAATACTTAAACCGATTGCACTCCATAAACTATAGCGACCGCCTACCCAGTCCCAAAAGACAAACATATTGGTGGGGTCAATGCCGAATTCGGTTACCTTTTCTTTATTAGTAGAAACCGCTACGAAATGCTTGGCAATATCTTCTTCGCTCGCTTCAGAACGCAAAAACCACTCCCGCGCCGAATGTGCGTTAGTCATGGTTTCTTGGGTTGTGAAAGTTTTCGAAGCAATAATGAATAGCGTTTGCGCCGGATCTAAATTTTTAAGCGTTTCACTAATATGGGCGCCATCTACATTCGATACGAAATAGCATTGCAGGTGATTGTGATAAGGCTTTAAGGCTTCGTAAACCATTTGCGGACCTAAGTCGCTGCCGCCAATACCAATGTTTACAATATTTTTAATCGTCTTACCCGAATACCCTTTCCAGTTCCCACTAATTAGTAGGTCCGAAAAGTCTTGCATTTGCTCCAATACCGCTAAAACATCCGAGTTTACTTCTTTGTCATCTACATAAGTAGCTTTGTCACCAAGGTTGCGCAAGGCGGTATGCAAAACTGCGCGCTTTTCAGTTTCATTTACCGCATCTCCCTTTAAGGTAGATGCGATAGCATCGGATACTTTGCATTCTATAAAAAGGGCTTCTAAAAGCTCTAAAGTTTTATCGGTTATTAGGTTTTTCGAAAAATCGAAAAGCATTTTATCATGCTTTAGCTGAAATTTCTCAAAGCGTTTTTCATCTTCGGCGAAGAGATTACGCATATGTAATTCCTTGATCTCCTTAGCGTGAACTTCTAAGTCTTTCCAAGCGTTAGTATTGGTAGGATTTATAGTTGAGAACATAGGGTTTGATTAATGTTAAAAGTTGCCGCGAAGTTAAACTTCCTTCCTATTTTAGCCGAGAATTATTTTTATGAATACAGATAACGCAAGAACCTCCAGTGTTCGCTTTCCGAAACCAAGTGCAGAGTCATTTAGTGTTGAGCTCCGCAAAAGAGTAAATCAATATTTTAAAGACAAGTCAATTGCCCCCAAGGCAAACGGAGCGATGAAGTTTAAGACCATAGCGATGCTCAGTCTTTACTTCCTTCCTTACATAGCGATGTTGGTTTTTAATCCTCCTGTTTGGGCGGTATTAGTAACCTTTATCATTATGGGTTTTGGTATGTCTGGTGTGGGGATGTCTGTTATGCATGACGCAGCTCATGGCGCCTATGCTAAAAGTCCTCGTATTAACAATTTAGTAGCTTCTAGCATCTATTTGATTAGTGGAAACCTTACTACTTGGCAGTTGCAGCACAATGTGCTTCATCATACCTACACTAATATCGATGGTTTAGATGATGATTTGGATACGCACGGCTTATTGCGTTTACACCCTAGTCAGCCCTATAAAGGTCGTCATAAGTACCAAGTATTTTATGCTCCATTATTGTATAGTCTACTAACCTTAAACTGGGTTACAATGAAAGACTTTTCACAGTTAATTCGTTACAATAAGCAGGGTGTGGCTAACTTTACCAAAAAAGAACTGAAAGCCGAGTGGTATAAGTTGGTAATTAGTAAGCTGGTTTATTTTACCCTTTTCCCCGTGCTGCCAATTATCTTGTTAGACGTATCCTGGTACATCCCTTTATTGGGCTTTGTTATGATGCACGTAATTGCAGGTTTCATTTTAAGCTTCGTTTTCCAATTAGCTCACGTGGTGGATCACGTAGAAACAAAAGAAGTACCCGCCGAGAAATTGATGGGTGATGCCTTTTTAGAGCATCAGTTAAAAACTACTTCCGATTTTGCTCGTCGCAGTAAATTAGTAGGTTGGTTTGTAGGTGGATTGAACTTTCAGGTTGAACACCATTTATTTCCTCACATTTGTCATATTCACTATCCTGCGATTAGTGAGATTGTAAAGAAAACAGCGCAAGATTTTAATCTACCTTATTATGAGCACCGCACGCTTGTTGAAGCGATACGGGCTCATTTAAATAGTTTGAAGATGTATGGCAAACCTGACTTCGCTTAGGTTTAGCCATTCACAGCTTGTACGGCTTTAATTTGGCCGGGTAGCATTTGCTGAAGCATATTTTCGATACCATTTTTTAAGGTAGCGGTACTTGACGGGCAGCCAGAACAGGCGCCTTGGAGTAATACGCTTACAACACCATCTTGGTGGTTAAGGAATTTAATATTTCCTCCGTCAGATTCCACGGCAGGCTTAACGTACTCGTCTAGTAAAGAAACGATTTTCTCGTCTATAGCATCCCAGTCGGCTTGAGCCTTTTCTTCGGGGTGAACGCTGCCAGTAATTTCTACCGCGTCTACATCAAAGTCTTCACTTTCTGCCGCTTTTAGGTAAGATTCGTTTACTACTTTATTTCCCTCAGCTAAGTAATCGCGGATTAGCTCACGGATTTCCATGGTTACCTCTTCCCACTCAATAATATCATATTTGCTAATAGCGATGTAATTGCTGCTAATAAAGATGTCTTTAACGAAGGGGAAATGAAAGAGCTTTGAAGCTAGCGGCGAGGGCTTGGCTTCTTCAATATTTTTAAACTCAATGGAGTCGGCTTCTAAAAGGCGTTTATTCGCAACGAACTTTAGTACCGCTGGGTTTGGGGTCATTTCGGCGTATATGCTAACTGGTACTTTTTGTTGTTCCATTTTTCTTATTTTTTGCAAAGATAGACGCTATTAAAATGGATTAGCAAATCATTTGTTTTTACTTTATCCCCATAAATAGAAATGATATGGCTTTAATCAAAATGGTAAAAGGCAAGGTGCCTCAATTGGGCGAAAATTGCTTTGTAGCAGATAATGCGACCCTTGTGGGAGATATTAGTACCGGTGATAATTGTAGCATCTGGTTTGGAGCAGTTATACGCGGCGATGTGCACTATATAAAAATGGGGAATAAGGTAAACGTACAAGACAATGCCACCTTGCATTGTACTTATCTGAAGCATCCTTTAGAAATCGGTAATAATGTTTCCATTGGGCATAATGCCATTGTGCATGGTTGCACCATTCACGATAATGTTTTAATTGGCATGGGAGCCATTGTTATGGATGCAGTAATAGTAGAGAGTAACAGTATTGTGGCGGCTGGAGCGGTGGTTTTAGCAGGGACCCATATTGAATCGGGCAGTATTTATGCCGGTGTACCCGCAAAAAAAGTAAAGGATGTAACGCCCGAGCTTATTTCTGGGGAAATTGATCGCATTGCGAATAATTACTTAATGTATAGTACTTGGATTGAAGATCCTTCTTAATGCAATTCGGCAAGGGCCGCTTCAATTAATCCGTCTCGCCCTAAGTTATATTCACTCGTATCGAGGTTTAGAGGAATTTCGGGTATTACGCCCATTTCTATGTCTTCTCCTGTGGCTAAAAAAGAGCGGGTGCTGGAGAAACGATAATTCCAACCATTGGGAAGTTCATAATCCACGGGTAGGCCGCCACCGCCGCCAGTGGTGTCGCCTAGTTGAATAATGTGGGCTTGCGATTTAAGTAAAGCGGCAAAAGTATTAGTAGCTGAATAGCAACTGCGATTGGTTAGTAAAATGGTATTCTTAGTAAAGTTGGGTCGACTACTGGGTGATAAACTGTACTGCCGACCATTGCCAAAATCTTGAGGATTAGGACCTATTTTCTCATCGCTTAGCAGCACGATTCCTTCGGTTTTAATAAGCCGTTGAGCCAAGCTAAAGGCATTATTTAAACTACCGCCACCATTGTCGCGTACATCTACAATAAGGCCTTTGGCGTTTTTAAAATAATTAAAAATATAGTCAAGCTGCTCGGTAGAAAAATTACTGCTAAAGCTGCCGTAATAAAGATAGGCGATGCTATCCTTTAAATAGGTATAGCGGATGCCTCCAGCAATTTTATGGTCGCGACCTAGATAGTTTCTTTCGAGAACTTCCCAGTTGAAATTTTGAGGTGAGCCTAAATACCATTCCCAGTTTCGAGTAATATTAAAAGGGGCAAACAAGTTAACATGGCCATCGCGTAAAGCGAAAAGTAAACTGTCCATTGCGCTAAACAATTCCTCGTCGCTACTAGCTGAACTTAAAGGCGCTCGGTAAATGGTACCCAAAGAATCCCAGTTGATATTTTTTTCTTGAAAATAGGCATAGCGGTCATTAAGTCTTTGCCAAAGTTCGTTGTAGTTTGTTAAGGGATCATTTTTAGGATCATCGCGCATTAGTGTCTTTTCACAAGAACCTAAAAATAGAGCTAAAATTAAAATGGAGATAAGCTTCCTCATAACTTAAATAGTAGGTGAAACATGAGGTAGTGTTGGGCTTGCGCGAGATAATTAAGCCCATTATACTCCGCGTAGTTCCAATTATAAGAGAGGCGAACTTGATTGCCATTTTTTAATGGGTAAACCAAATTATGGCGAAACTCTAAATGCCAAAAATCGCCGATAAAACTGTGCTTTTTTAAACCAGCTTCATCATTAAAAAATTGACGGTTATAGCCTGGCATAATCAAGTAGGAGGCGAGGGGAAAGTTAAATTCCGTTTGCCAAGCAAAGGGCAGTTTAACATTCCAAATTTTTAGCTGAGGCTGATATTGCCAAGATGCACTAAGCCCATAACTAATAAAATTGCTGAAACTTAAAGAACTGTTACTGTAAAGATTGTGTTGACGAAAACCGATGAGATTAGCGGAGCAGAGTCCTAAAAATAAAGCTTGCTTTTCACTATTTACCAGACGGTAACGCAGATTATAATTAATGGAGCCACTAATAGTAGTAGTTTGATTGCTCACATTATTTAGGGCAGCAGGACTTTGCAAGCCAATAGCGATATGGCCATCTAAATTGTTTTGCCAAGCCCCATGCTGACTGTGCCAGCCAAGCGCCGCCGCACCTGAGTAGCCGCGATATTGCAAGGGAGAAACAAGATCGTCTTTGAAGTTTTCCATCTGCCCACCGAGGCCAAAGAGAATATACTCACCCTCGAAAAGACTTTGTGCTTGCAGATGGGCGCAAAAAAAAGCTAGTAGGGCTAAGAGGCTAAGCTTTTTCATTCGAGGCGGATGCTTATCTTGTTGGTTTTTGAAAGGTCAACAAGCTGATCTTCCAAGTCGGGTGGGCCAAACATGCCACGCACATTATTGCTGAAGCCATATTTTTCAGTGGGAATACCGGTGAAGGCTTTATCTATTTTTTTATTATTATTTTCATCGTGGAAGGCGGCAACGGCGTAAGAACCTGGTTTTAGATTTACCTTAACTTCTAAGGGTGAGGCATCTGCCGCAAGGCTTAAATGCTGGATGATTTCGCCTTCACTGTTTTGGATGCGAATCATAATATTTCCTCTGCTTGAGCTGGCTCCGCTAAATGTAAGGGTCAAAGCGCTGGTTTGACTTTGGGCCGAGAGAGAGAAGGACAGGAAGAAAAATAGGAGATTGAAAAAGAGGCTTGTTTTGAGCACAGACAAAATTTTATCGAATCAAAACTACGCTTCCCTGCTTATTTATTTTTTCGGAACGGGTACTGTTGCTACGGTTGGTGTAGCTGTATAATTCGGCCGAGATTTTATAGAGGTAGAGACCTTGCTGTAAATAGTTTGAATCGAATTGACCATCCCAGGCTTTGCTAGGGTCTAACTCTTTACTTTCGTAAACCATTTGTCCCCAGCGATCGAAAATCTGAATTTCGAAATTTAGCACTTCACAGTCCTCGCTAACACTTAAAACGAAACGATCGTTGATATTATCACCGTTAGGGGTAAAGGCATTGGGAATGTACAAAGGACAGATACCGGCATTTCTTGCGCTATTAGGCGCTTGAGCTTGGCCTTGAAAAAGGGTAGCAAGCATTAGAATGGCGATATAAAGTATTCTGTTCTTCATGGAATTACTTCAAATGTACTTTTTTCTTTTTAATCTCAGATCAAACTTGAGTGCCTAAAGGTCTAAAATGTTTTAAAGGAAGCGATTTATGATTAATCGAAATCGAGGGTTAATTTAAAGCGTAAAATTCGACCGTTTCCCGCATCTGCTACATAAACAACCTGGTTGTTGTAAGCCACCGCCATGGGCTCTTTAAAGTTACTTATTCCGCTGCCTGTGCCACCAAAGCTAGCTTTAATGTAGCGGTCAATTCCAGCGGCGGCCGGTGGTTTAATTCCTTCAAAACCGGTGAAGGAAAACTGATACAGAGAGTCGGTTTCACTGTCTACCACAAATAAAAATTGGGTTCCATCTCCCGCAAGGGTGATATCGCTGGGTTGACGAAATTTGAAAGGGGAATTAATAAAACCATCGGCCTGAGAGGTATCGCTTGAGGCTAAAATTCGAGGACGATATTCTGCGCCAAATTCGCCTTCGAGGAATTCGATGTATTGCACCTTTAGCGCATTATTTTCATCGATAGAAGTGTATAAAAAGTCGCTACTAGCTTGTGCCCCAAATTGTGGAGGCTGAGTGAGAGAAGTAATGCCAACAGGGAAAGAAAAGAAGTCGTTGAAAAAGCCCGAAGAGGTTTGCACCGAGATGGGGGAAATTAAAACATCTTCATTATTGAAGTACAAAACGGCATCATTCGGACCCAGCGGACCAGAGGAAACCTCAGGGCTATTGGGGTCGGGATCGGGGTTGCGAATGTACTGGCGAGTAACGTAGTAGCGGTTGTTTTGATCGGGATTAGAATTGCTACCGATCACAGCTATTTTATTAAATTTCACGAAATCCACTGTTCTACGTAAAGGGTTACTTTGGGTAAAGTAGAAAGGGTGAATAATGCGCTTTACAATGCGAGCATTACTTAAATCGTAGCCACCGGCACCGCCAACCATGCGCAAACGGTAAATGGTAGAAAAGGTGAGATTGGTATCGCCATTAGCGGAACTATAAAGGGAGTCGTAGGTGCCAACTACTAGTAAATCAAAGCGGCGATCTTGCGCTACTGAACTTGCGCCGGGTATGAATTTACGTCCTACAATGTTTCCAGCTTCATCCATGGCAATCACTTCTTCGCTACCTTCATCTACCACATACATTAACTGATCAAAGCCAGTACAAATGTCTACGGGCTTTACAAAATTGTTAAGTATCGGTAAAATGGGAACATAGGCGATATCGCGTATGCTATTGTCGGGTGGTATGTCGATAAATCCTAAATCGGTTTTATTGCCTAAATAATCTTCGCAGGCGCTGAGGCTAAGAAAGGCAATAAGAATAGCGCTAAGGGGAAGTATATTTTTCATCTTAACGATCTATGGTATTTAATATTTGTACACGTAAGCCAACGGAGTGTTGCAATCCAATAAAATTGGTAGGGTTGGCAGCATAATCGATATAAAGCGGATGGTTACCTAAGCGGGTTTTAACTCCGAAGCCAAAAGTGGGATAATCTCGATCGCGTACACTTAAACGGTAACCGCCTCTTATAAAGAGATGATCTAAGTATTTGTACTCTAAGCCAAAGCTATAGTTTTCGGCATTATCGTTCGGGTGATTAAGTTGTGCGGCGGCTAAAATGCTGTGATTTTTCACTTCCCAAGCTTTAATGCTCAATCCTAATTTAAATATGGTTGGAACGGAATTCGACTCAAGGCCGATGCCGGTATTGCGATTGAAGGTAGTAGGAATATCACTATCGCTGCCCAGGGCAGAGTTTCCGCCAAAATTTTGCACCATAACCGCAAATTTTAAATCGCGAAAATCGGTTTTGTATAAAAATGCGAGATCCACAGTAGCATTGCTGTTGTGAAATCCTGCCACCCCTTCGTAAATATATTTAACGGTAACTGCGGCGGTAAAGAGGCTGGAAAGCTGGCGTGCATAAGTTGCACCCACCGCAATATTAGAAACGCTAATTTGGCGGCCAGTACCCATGGGCATGAATTCGGTACGCTCTTCCATTTCGCCACTATTAAGGCTATTGATGCTAAAGCTTAAAACACTGCTTTTATCTTTTAAAGGGTAGTTGGCACTCAGAAAGGACTGGTTTACTCCGCCGCCTAAAAATAGGTGACTAACACCATAGCTTGTGTTTTCTAAATCAGTTAAAGCCGCTGGATTGTTAATCACACTGTAGGCATCTCCCGTAAGGGCGATACTGCTGCCACCTAAAGCCGATGAACGTGGACTGAGGTCGTTTTTTAAAAAGCTCAAGGCAGATAAGCCAGCACGTTCACCCCCGTAATTGGGAAGAACTTGTGCGGTAAGACTAGCTTGCACGATCACGAGAGTACTGATGAGGTAAAGTATTTTTTTCATCTCTAAAAGCGAAATTCTAGTCCGTATAATATTTGACGAGGAGCTAAGTAGCGCGCGTGGTTTCTTGGATCTACCCCAGCTTCTTGGGGTCCATTGTAACGGGGATCACGCCAGGTTATGGGTACATCATCGCCAAATTCGTAGGCGCGGCCAGTAACGGGGTTTATAATTTGCGAGTTCTTGGCATTGGTCAGGTTTCTGATTTCCAAACTGATGGAAACCCCTTTTCCGTTTTTAAGACCAAGTGGAATGTTATAACTCAGTTTGAGGTCGAGATTATTCCAAGGAGTAGCTTTTTCCTGTAAATACTGATCTACAATTTCTTCATAAATCGGCCGTCCTAATTCATTAGTGCTGATTAAGCGCTGCGGCGTATAACGAAAGCCGGAGGTAAATTGATAGGATAAGAAGGCACTAAAACCTGTAAAGTCTAGTCCAAAAATAGGGAGGGTAGAATCGGGGGCGAAAATAATACCTAGGTTAATATTCCAAGGACGGTCGAAGGCGAGGAACTGCTCACTGGTAAGGCTAACCTGGCCATTCTGCTCAATCTGTAAAGCTGATTCGCGAGCAGAGTTGGATTTACCACGCGCCACCTGATAGGCCACATTAGAGAAGGTTGTTAAATAGCGTGCGATACGCATATTAAGGCCAAGTTCTACTCCATAAATATTGGCATAATCCTGATTAATATAGAAGTTTTTGGTAGTTGGACGTCCGGTTTGATCTGTAACAATTACACGGCGTGATACGATATAGTCGAAACGATTATTATTGAAGGCGGTTACGGTTAAACCGATATCGCGGGTAATTTTTGATTTTAAACCAATTTCATAGCTAACATTAACTTCTGGGTCGAGATCCGGATTACCGAGGCTCGATAAGAAGGAGCGATCTTGATAGGTGGGGTCTAAACCGGCGTAAACAAAACGTGGATGCGGTAGGCGCATGCTGTGGCCGTAGTTGAAATACAATACATTGTTTTCGGTAACGGGGAAGCTTACGTTAATTTTAGGGAGTAAGCGCGCTTTCCAGCGGAGACCCAAAATTTCGGTGGTTTTATCTAAATAATCAGCACGAACTTGATCAATAACAGGTGCAGTAGGATCGGCTACAGCATCGTCGGTAAATTTACCAGGCGCCCAAAAATTCATTCGTAAACCTAAAGTGGCGATAATACCCTTGTAGGAGATGCGATTTTGAACAAAAATGGCACTTTCAATGGGATTTACTTTCCAAATATCATTACTCGAACCGATGCTTACCGACTGCGTCGTAGTGCTGTCGTTTATGCGAATGGGAGCACCCACCCAAGGGCGAGTAACATCCACCCATTGATATTCGGTAAAGGTATTTTGTATACCAAAACTTAGCTCATTGCTTTGGTTGGGAATGTAAGTAGCCTTCGCATTAAAGGTGTATTCTTCGGCATAGTGATCATGCCAAGTGGAGCTGATGCCACCATTATTAACCAAGCCATCTCCTACGGAAACATAGTAAATACCGCGAGGGTCGTTCGGGTTGAAAATATCGATAGGATAGGAAACAATGTGATCTTCATCTAAAATTTGATCTACCGTCTCCGTTCTAAAAGGGCGTCCATTGGCGTCGGCGCGCAGATTGGTAAATAAGCGACCTACCGAGAAATTTAAACCCCAGTTTTTATTAATAAGGTGGTTAAGGTTTAAAGCCGTTAAATTAGAATGATGCGTATAAGTGGTGGCATTATCTAAATTATTGGAGCGGTTGTATTGGAAACCGGGGGTAAGAATAGCGTCGAATCCCACAATCTGCAGGGTACGCGTATTCTGGTTAATGTTTAAAGAGTGCTGATTGGTGATAGTTAGCTTAGTACCCGAGGCGAGTTTATAGGCTAACTTAAAAGTATTGGTGTACGAATTCGAGAAGCGCGGCGCCCAAAACTCGGGATTGGCACTAAATAAAGAACTGTTTAATTGATTGGCCACCGGCCCAAAGTAACCATCGGAGAAAATGGCGCTACCACTGGCGAAAAGGGTAAGCTTATTTTTGGTGCCTGGTATAGGCGTGCCAATATTTAATTCTACCCGATCGGTATTAAAACTGGCAGGAATGCCGCTATTGCCGAGATTATCGCGCTGATAGCTTCCGCTGATTTGGAATTTCTCGCCTCCTTCTCTAATCTTGGTATTTACCACGCCAGAGCTACCCCCACCAAATTCGGCGCCAACTCCTCCTGTAATTAAATCGATACTGGAAACAGAGGAAGAGCTAACGTCAACACCAAAGCCGGTTCCTGCTAATGGATCCTGAGCAGAAATTCCGTCTACAATATATTCGGTTTCATAAACACGTGCACCACGGATTTGCAAACCGTCTTGAGTTTTTACTACCCCAGCTTGCATTCCCAAAACTTCTTGAACATCGCGCACATTCATTTTTGAAATTTCCTCTTGACCAATGCTTACTTCACTGGCGGCGGCTTCGAGGTTTACCTGGCCTTTTTTACCCACAACGGTAACTTCATTTAAAGACTGGCTCTGCTCCTTTAGGGTAATGTTTAAGACTTTGGATTCGCCTGCGCTAAAGCTGATGCCCGTATAAATTTTGGTTTCGTAACCAATAAAACCCACCTTTACACTATAGTCTTTGGCTTTGATACCATTAATTACATAGTTGCCATTATAATCGGCGGCAGATCCTTTATAGGTTCCTACCAATACGATGTTAGCTCCTATTAGTGGTTCCCCAGATACGGCATCGGTAATGCTTCCGCTTAATGAAGCTAGTTCTTCATCTTGGCTTAAAGCCGAAAAGGCCATAAACTGAAAAACCGCAAAAAAGAGGAGTAGTCTATTGAAATTCATTGTTGAAAATATCACCGATTAATGCTTCTACCTCGCCTGCGTTTTTATCGAAACGGTGTAGCTCTAAACAAAAGAATACCTGAGAAATTTTGGAGTTGCGACGGCGAACCGCGGCTACCACGTCCGAGCTGCCATTCCATCCGCGAAAGCGTGTAATTTGCGCGCGATAAAAGTTTTGCGCATCTGCGGAAGCAATCATCGGTACTACACCAAATTCTACACTCGTAGGGTTTAAAGAAGGTAAGCTCGGGTTTACTAAAGGCACCAAAGCACTATCGCTTACAATTCTAGCCTGACTGCTAGGAATGGTTGAAAGTACGGTGGCGTCGATGGGGTAGACCGAACGAATTTCGCTAATATCTTGGGTGGTGGTAAAAAGAGTGGTAAGGAAGTAGTTTCCACCCGCATCCGTAAAGCGCTGGATTACAGGCGCGAGATAATCTATTAAAGGTTTTTCGTCGCCAGTAACGGTATTGCGGAAATTAGTGGCCGATAGATTTAAAAAGGCATTTTTATACTGCAAGAAAATAAGCTGAACGGTAGGGTCGAAATATTTAGGCATATTGGCTCCTTGCTGGGCGCCAACATTGAAAAGGTCGTATGAAATAGAATTGGCGTTTAAATAGCCCTTGTATTCGGCGGTGGTGCTTTCACCATGACCTGAGAACCAAAGGGTTTTTACGCCAGGTGTTTTACCGCGGAAGTAAAAAACTTCGCTGGTATCTACAAGGCTAACGGCATCAGCAATGTCGATTGAGCGTACGTAAAGTCGGTTGCTATCGTTAACACGCAGGCCATTGAGGTTAATGGGAGCGGCAGCAGTGGATGTTCCGTAATAAATTTGCGACTGAGCTTCGCCAGTAGTGATGCTTGTATCGGGTAATAAGGTTATTAAATTTTGGTTGCGATCGATACTCTGCCAATCGCCATTATTCACTTTAATCTGCACGTCTTTTAAACTTTCATTACCATCGGGGTCGGTGGCATTCCAGAAAAAAGTAGCGGCTATAAAAGCGGTGTCTCCTGGTCCACGGTCATCTAAAAAGGCCGCAGAGGGTGGAGTGTTTATAAGGGGCACGCGCAAATAGGCGGGCGTTTGATCGGTTAATCCATCGTTATCGATGGCCCGAACATAAAAGTTTATGTCTACCGAATCTTGTCCGGCGGGAATATCAAAAACAAAGGTGGAATCTTGTTGGGTGGTATAAACCCAATTCACTTCATCGAGTGAAAACTCATAAGCTTCTACGTAGCCGTCGAGGTCGGTGCCAAACCAGCTAAGCTTTACCGAAGAGTTTAAGCGATTGGGACCGCTGAGGTTTATGGCTTCAAAACTAAGCTGGGTTTCAGGCGCACTTTGCCCGGTGATCTCCCCTTTACGACAGGCGCTAAATAGCATGATACTAAGAAGAGCGACGCTTAGAATAGTAAAAATGTGGCGCATAAACTTCATCTATAAAAATGAAAAAGGGAGGAAGCCGAAGCTTCCTCCCTGAAAAAAAATTATTTACTAATTACAATTCTTTCGGTGCTAAGCAAGCTAGCATTGGCATCTTTAACTTGAAGAACATAAACACCAGCTGCAATAGCAGAAAGGTCCATTTCTATGCGGTTAGAAGCTGCCGAAGTACTTACCAAACGTCCGTTCATATCGTATAAAGCGGCTTGAACATTTTCGCCATTGGCAGAAATGATGTTCAATAGATTTTGAGCAGGATTTGGGAAAATTGCTAAATCTGCAGTAGCCACTTCGTTTAGACTTACGTTGGTAGGAACATTACAACCAGTAGTGTCGATTGCCACATTAAGACCTACGATATCGAAGTTATTACGCGGTAATAATTTGTAGTTACCGAAGCTGTACCATAAAATTCCGTGCATGGCATCCATGTTCATAGAAGTGTTGGTTATAACAGCAGGAACTTGAAGAGTACCATCGTTAGTAACGTAGCTACTATCAGAAATTAAACTTACATGAAGACTAGAAGTAGCAGAACCACCAGACTGACGACCCGCTAATACACGCGAAGATTGGCTTGGGCCAAAACTTGGATCAGTACCAATGCGATATTCTGCGAAACCAGCATTTTCGTCGGTAATGTAAACCTTACCACCGTTAGGGTTTTGGTAAGATACCAACATACCTTCGTACATTTCCATATCTAAGTTAGCATCACTTGGATCGATAGGAGTAGGCATAATCGTCATACTACCCGCTAAACCAACATAGCTATCTACGTTTAAGTAAGTTACTCCAAAGGTTTCTTGAATTTGCCCTGTAACAGATAGCATTTGGTCGCGGTAAACATTATCTAAATCCTGATTAGGAATTAAAGCAATACCTGCAAAAATAGAATCGCTAGGATCTTGCATGTAAACGTATTCTAAGTCGCAATCTCTGCGGGCAGAAGTTACATAGCCAGTTACGGTAACGGTTTGTCCAACGAATACACTTTCGCCAGTGCCATTGCCGCTGTACTGAAGATCGAAGATTTTTAAGCCATTATCGCGCACGCTATAGTGGTTGAAATATGGATTTACTTGACTGCTTGGACTAACTGGGAAAGTTACTGCAGAACCGTCATTGTCTACCGCGCGAATCCAGTAGCGTACTAAAGTACCATCGGGCTGAGCCGGAATGTAAAATTCGTAAGTGCTTCCTGATACAAGATTCATATTAGCAGAACTAAAAGAACCAGACATCATGCTGCTATTCGCACTCCAGTAAATTTCTAAAGTATCAATGGTACCATCTGCATCTACAACATCGGCGCTCACTAAAACGGAGTCGGCGCTGCTTACAATAGGAGGGAAATTAAGTACATTGGTAATGCTTGGAGCAGATGCGCCTACTTGGTAGTGACTGTCGTCGAATGGGTTAAGTTCGTAACCACGACCAGTTCCGCCGGTACAGCCGTTAGCACTATGACGCACAATACCTTTAATAGAAGAGTAGAAAGTACCTACAGAAGGAGCAACGAAGGATCCTGTTCCAGTAGTAGAGGGTGTGTTAGGGTTTACCGTGGTATGTGAAGGCGTACGCTGGGCTAAAAAGCGGTCACTTACATTTAATACGTTTCCGTTAGCATCTTGAATATCGAAGCTTACGCGTGATCCGCTAAAGGGAGTAACCTGCACTACGGTAACGTTTTGTAATTCTACAAAGCCGTTTTGCCAATACTCACCTGTTGTTACGATGTTAACACGATTATTGTCGTTAAAGTCACCTACGGTTAGTTGCTTAGGAACGAAAGCCGAAGGAGCTAAATCGCCAGAAGTTAAAAGGGTTACCGAGTTTACGTCTAAAGTGGTAAACTGAGTATTGCCGTCGAACTGCTGTACAATACCCGTAACTTCAACCTTATCTCCTTGAAAAAGAGCAGTAAAACCTGGGATTGGTTGTAAGTTTCCAGAAGCATCAGAGTAAACACCCATTACTTCCATTCCACTTAAAGAATCAACCACGCCATTAGAAGCCGTATCAATCATGTAAATGAAAGGACGGTTGCCACCTTGAACAGATCCTGAGGCTACTTCAGAAAGACCACCATCGGTAACAACATGTGCGCGGAAACGAACGGTATCGCCTAGGTAAGATGAGCTGTCATTACAGGCCGCTAAGTCAATAGGAGCATTAATTTGTTTAATGCTTACTAAGGGGTAAGATTGCCCGTAAAGGGAGACCGCTGTGAACACGGTTGCTAAGAGGGTAAAAATTCTCTTCATTGATTTTGGGTTTATTTAATTATCACAAATTTTCCGGTGAAACTCTCACCACTATTTAAATCTTCTACTGAATACATGTATAAGCCACGGCTAATTATCTGGCTTTCGCTCGATAGTAAATCCCAAGCATGTTCGCCTCCGGAAAAACGGTTTTCGCCCGCATCTTCGGCGCCGAAAGTTCTAAACCAACGGGTATCGGAACCATCGTAGGCTTCGTCGTGACGAATTTCGTCGATAAAGTCGCCACCAACGGTGTACACTCTAATAATGCAACGCGCGGGTAAATTGGCGAAAATCAATTTGCGACTTTCTTCTTGGAAGTTCGATTGACCTTCCCAGGCAGAACCGTAATAATATGGATTAGGATACACGAAAGGTGCATTTTCCTCCATATTGGTATTGGCACCCGTTCCTGCGAAAGCACGGTAATTATTGGCTAAAAAGCTCGACTCTAAAGACTCTAAATTACTTTCAGGATTACCTTCGTCGAAAGCCGTTACAGCTACTGCATACTGCCAGCCATTGGGAATGTTTTCGAGGGTATATTTATAGTGATAGGCGTTAGTGTCGCCTTCAAAATATAGGGGCTCTGCTAGCTTAATGCTGCCAAAACCACTTTCGTAGAAAAGGTTATTACCCGCCTTGTCGTATTGGGCAGCTAAACTAAAATCGCGCGCTAAATCGGGTACTCCCGTTACGTCGAAACCTAATTTAGAAAGGTAAACGCGGTAGCCTTCAAAGTCTTCTCGGTTGGAAATGGGGTCGATGGATTTTTCGGCATTATCTGACCAATATATTTCAATTTTAGAATCGCTCGGTTCAACGCGAGTGCGGGGAATATTGGGAGGGCTAGGTAAGATGAAACGGGTAATTTTTCCGTCGCCATCATTGTCTTCGCCGGCATCTAAAAGTCCGTTAAAATTGCGGTCCTCGCCATTATAAGCTTGTTGTGCCCAACCCGCATTAGCAATTAAATTCTTACGCTGAACTTCGTTGTTTTCTTGGTTAGGGTTGCCGTCTTCGTTCTTTTTGGCGAATACAAAAGCGAAGGAAACTTCAATTACATCGCCAGGCGCAAATTCTTCAAAAGGTCCAGCCGAGATAAGGTCGGAACGGTTACCGGCGGCATTCAATTCTGCTTGAAAATCGCGGCCATTGCAGTTGGGCGCGAGGGGATTTGACCAACATGGATTTTGATTCAAACCTTGCTCCATTTTCTGGTAGCGATCGTTTTCCGATTGGGGAAAAGCATAGTCGGCATTAAAATCGTTAAAGACCCAAGCGTTGTAATTTAGTAGGAAGTTATCCAGTTCCCAGCTTCCGCTGATGGGGTTGTAATTAGAATCTAGGTCTGGATGATGAAAGCCGTTTTTATCCTCTGCTCCTAAAAACTTCTGGCCAACATAGCTTTCGGTGAAACCTAAATCACCAGCCGCATCATAACAATAGGCAAGGTGCAAAGAGTCCATGAAACCGTTACCACCGCGGTTGTAAAAAGCAGCGCCGCCTGCTCCAGCTGCGGTAATATTAATATTACGAACCACCGTGTTGTTCCATAAAGCGGTGTATACATCTTGATAGGTATTGGAACCTTCGTTGGTGAATTTCAGGTTTACAATTACCATAAAATCGGTGAAGCTATAGTTCCAATTATAGGTTTCCATTTGCACCTTCACATTCATTGGGCGGTTATGGTCGTTAATGGGAATTTGCGTTCCGGGTACTACAATGCTTTTATCGCTGAAAGTGGCAATATAATCTTGATGCGATACGGCATTAGGGGAAAAATAACGACTGTCGAATAAGGAGCTTTTTTCTTGCAAACTGCGCTCAGCCCCGGTAATAGAAGTGTCGATGGAGAATTCAAAACCGCCCCGTCCTGGAGCATAACCTTGGGGTGCATCGTAGGCCGAGGTAGAAACAACTACTTGTCCGCCGTTTTCTTTACCGCCAATCCAAATACCACCTTCAAATACATGTTCAACACCCGATCCAGCGGGGTACTCACCGCTAGGGTCGCCAGTGCCATCGCGGTAACCACGGAAAGCGTTGCCGAAGGTGCCGATATTGGTTACATTCAAGCGAACGTTGCTGGCATTGGTGGTTTTTTCTTGAAAGCTAGCTTGACCACTTAAACCTAAATTTAGGGCTAGAATGCTGAGGCTGAGAGTTGCGAATCTTAGCAATTTCATGGTACAATAACTTTTCTTGATTCTCTAAAATCTTTGCCATTACTAAGGCTAATAAGATAAATGCCTTTAGGCCACGCGGAACAGTCGATACTTAAATTTCGGCTCGCTTTACTTCTTAGCTGACGCACTACCTTTCCACTTAAGTCCAAAATGGTAATGCTTAAGGCTTCTTCGCTTAAACGGCCTTTGAGACTAATTTCGATATTTTCTCGGGCGGGGTTTACGAATGACCATGAATTTTTCATGTGGTCAAAGCTGTTTTCTCCAAGGCCAGAAACAGCTGCTTCTAGCTCCATAATTACGGGTAAATGATCGCTGAAATTGTACAAAGCGGAAGAAATATAGCTCGGTACCGAAATGTTATTAGAGTTAATCGAACCATTAAAGAATGACCCATCTTGGCCCAGACCATAATAATTGGTGAAGCTTACTTTATGGGTGTTATTAATAATAGCATCTGAGCTTAAAATAAAGTCGAAACGATCGTCCATGCCCCCACCACTAAAGCAACCTGAAGAAGAAGAATGGGTACTCTGAGTATGTACGGTGGCAAAATTGCTATTGTTATTCCAGCTACCCAATTGGTTTTCAGGATCATTAAAGCTAATAGCGGGTTGAGAGCTATAGTTTACTAAATTTTGAAAGGCGCTTTCGCTAGATGTGTAAACGTTCAGATCTCCGGCGAAAAGTAAATTATCGATGCTAACATTATTGTCGATATAACTCATTACTGCCGCAGTGGCTTTTTCTCTTTCGGCTCTTTCGGCACTGCCATTACCCGCTTTTAGGTGGGCAACGAAAATACCAATAAAGGCAGTGTCAACTCCTGGCTGACCAAGGGCGGCATCTTTTACATAAAGGCGGTAATAGTCAATAGGTCTTACAAGAGGGAAGTTGTTTAAATCGAAAGTAACTGCATCTTGAAAGTCGAGTACCAGTTTTTCGTTGTTGAAGAACATCATGTTAGCGATGCTGGAGTTACCGCCAAAATTGCTGCCGGCGCGGCTGAAATGACTAATGCCATCTACATTTAAAATATCGCGCAATACAATCAGGGGATTAACGCCAATGGCACCAAATTCATTTACCACTAAAAGGTCGGGAGCGGCGTAGGCAATAATGTTTTTTAGATCATTGTCTCTTTGTGCACTTCCTACGGTATGTGTGCAGGGGGCCGAATTTGTCTTGTACCACATCAAGTTATAGGTCATAACTTTGATGCTTTCAAATTGAGCAAAAACTTGCAGCGAAAGGGCTACAAATAAGAACGACAGAACACTTTTAAACATAGCCTTCATTTGGAGCGCGAAGATACAAAAGCTACAACTTCCAATGTTAGCTTAATCTTAATTATCGTCGTCTTCATTCCATTCAAACTGTAGGCCTGTTCCTTTTTTCTTAGGGTCTTCCTTTTTTAGAATTTTTTTAAGCTCTTCTTTTTGCTTCTGTAGGTCTGTTTGCAAGGCTTTGCCCAGTTCTTGGGCCTCTACTTTTAGGGAGGGATTGTCTACGGTACCGACAATACTAATGGGTACACGGTGATCATCATCGCGTTCTTCGACTTTTAAAAATTCGTCAAATTCACTGTTTTTAGCCTTGGCTTTGCGCTTGCTAAAGAGAACATCGCTAAGGCGTAAGCGGATTAAATAATCAATTTCATTTTCAAAACTGTGACTACCACTTAGCTCCATATTCAGCACATTGCTACTAATGGTCATTTCGGGAATGCTAATTAAGCCCCGATCGATACTTATGGTATTGGTGAGCTTATTGAAACGCACATCTTTTAATTCATCCACTTCCGCGAAGCGCGATAGCGCGAGCATCGGTTCGTAATCTTTTAAGCGACCTTGATCGATGGACATGCTTGTGCTTAATTTTAAGCTGTTTACATCGAGGCTTAAGGTGGGGCTTAATTGGGCGCTAAAGCTAGATACGCTACTTAAACGTCCCGATAATTCTTCGGCAGTTATAGTTTCTTGTCCAAAGTTCTCAAAGCTTTTAAAGATGGATTCAATTTGCAAATCAGCGGTTTGCAACTTGGCGTCGAGCTGATATTTCACGCGATTACTTAGGTCTAAACTAAAGTCTCCTTCATAACTTCCTTCATCTGCCAAGAGCGAAATATTTTCCCCTTTAATGAGGTTTTCGCTCACAATTAATCGTCCCTTAAGCATTTTAGCAGAGAAGTTTTGGTAGCTGAAGGCTTTCAGTTTTAAGCTAAAGTCGGCTTGTAGCCGGCGAGCGAATTCAATATTACCCGTATTATTGGATGGTTCTTCTGTTTGCTGAACAAAGTCATTTAGGGCAATTTGGTCGCTCTGTAGCTCAGCATTTAGACCTAAAATGGCATCGTCTAAAAGTAAATAAGACCAAAGGTTCGTGATGTTTCCGTTCAGTAAAATATCGCTTTCCCCCGTTTTAAAGCTTAAATTTTCGATGCGAATTTCATTGCCTTGGGCACTTAATTTGCCAGTAAGGTTCTCAATATCTTGAACTAGATTTTTAGAGGAGATACTCATGTTCTTGAGCTGAATAAAGCCTTCAATTTTAGAGGCTTGAAGTTCGGATTTAGACCATTTTCCCCATTCATGAAATTTACCTTCAATTTGTAAATCCGCGGCGGCGCTGCCGCTAGAAATATCGAGAGAATCGAGGGGTAAAAGTTTCAGCCATTCTTCCGCGCTCAAGTCGGCTTTAAGATGCAGGTCCATTTGCGGATGGACTAAGTTTTTAATGGAACCAATTAATACTATGGACTCGTCGCCTTTTTTTAGTTCGTGTAATTCCAAAATATCAGAATCACCTTCCGATTGGTAGGATCCTTTTACTACTAAGTTTTCAAAAATATATGGGCCTTGCCGATAACTAAGGTCTTCTCCACCAAAGGTTATGGATTGACGAAAGGGTTCGTTGTTAAAGTTTTCAAATTGGTAATTGAGATTCATAGCTCCCGTGGCCAGAAAATCTCCCGGAATTTTAAAGCCTTGCTCTTGGTATAATTTTAAGAGCGGTGAAAGTTCGAGCGCATCTGCCTGAGCGGAAAGAACAAAGCCTTCGGGCTCCATATTTAAGGCTAAATTGAAATTGAGATCATCGGCGAGATGAAGGTCTTGTAGTTTTAATTCTTGCTTTTCGCCAAAGTCTTGGTAGGTCCAAGCGCTACTAAAAGAAGTCGGTTTAGAAATATAAATTTCCTTTTGGTATTGGATGTGATTTAAAAAGGCATCTATTTTTCCGTTTAAATTGAGTTGCTGATCGCCCAGGGCGCCTTTAAAAAAAGCAGCATTAATATCGGCTCTCAGGTCGATATCTTCGTAGCGATCGCGGTAATTGAAGGCAATATTTTTTAGAAAAATCCCTTCAAGACTTAGCGTGGAAGTGGAACTACTGTCGCTGCTAGAAAAAATATCCCAATTTTGTTTGGCGCCATATTTTTCTAAGGAAAGGTGTCCGTTTTCGAGACTTATGTTCTCAATATTGATGGAGCTACTTAAGATTTGCCAGAGATCAAACTGCAGGTATAAAGACTCTACACTAAAAAGAGTGTCTTTAAAGCCTTGGGCGCCAGGACTAAAAACGTTTTCTAGCTTAATAGCTGCTTGCGGAAATTTGGCGAGACTTAATTCTATGGCGCCTACGCTAATAGGAGCTTTTAAGTTTTGGTTGATGCTGTCTATGGCCAGGGCTTTAATATCGTCTTGACGATAATACAATAAGGCTACGAGCAGCGCCACCACCAGGCTTAACGCTGCTGTAACTTTAAGAAAAAACTTAGTTAATTTTTTAATCATCACCTATGTTCTTTAGCTAAACGAAAAAAAAACTGCTTGGTATGTTTATACCGTGGATTCAAGATAATTTATCGTCTCAGAATTCACTGGTATTGCCAAATCTATCGCCTCGGCTCTAAATCGTATTGAACCCCTTTAGCTTCTTGCTACAGTCCGATATTACTGCCTCGCTTTAACTTGAATGCCACTATTTACTTGGTTTCTGAAAACTAATTTCACGTTGAATTTACATTTACAGCATGTGAAGCATATCTACTTCTTTATCGCTTAGGCGTCTCCACTGTCCGCGATTCAGATTCTTTTTGGTAATACCTGCAAATACGGTTCGGTCGAGTTTGGTAACTTCATAACCGAAGTTTTCGAAAATACGACGAACGATACGGTTTTTACCAGAGTGAATAATTACACCAATGTGCTTGCGATCTTTTTCACTTGCGAAGGCAATCTCGTCTACTTTAATAGGACCATCTTCTAGTTGAATTCCTTCTGCAATAGCGTGGAAATCGGCTAGCTTTAGGTTTTTATCGAGGCTGACGTCGTAAATTTTACGGGCGCCGTGGCTCGGGTGGGTCAGTTTTTTAGCGAAATCACCATCGTTGGTGAAAAGCAAAACTCCGGTGGTTTGGCGGTCGAGACGACCAACTGGGTAAATGCGCTCAGGGCCAGTAGTATTCATTAATTCCATCACCGTTTTACGCATCTTAGGGTCGTTGGTGGTTGTAATGTAGCCTTTGGGTTTATTAAGTACATAGTATACTTTTTTCTCCCCTTTAATGGTTGAGCCATTGAACTTAACATGATCGCCTGGCTTTACCTTAAAGCCCATTTCTTGCACAACTTTGCCATTAACTTCTACTAAGCCAGCAGAAATTAATTCGTCCGCTTCGCGGCGAGATGCGATACCTGCCGTGGCTAGGTATTTATTAAGACGGGTTTCGTCGGTTTTGGGTTTTACGAGTCCTTGTTTTTTTAAGGTCTCGAATTTTTTACGAGGACCGGTGGGGCGCTTAGGGCCTTTGCCACCCATGCGTGCTTCTGGCTTGGGGCCTTCGGCAGAGTCTTCACGTTTAGTAGTAATTTTACGTGGTCCTTTGCCACGTGGGCTGCTACTTTTACCTCTAGAATCAGATCTTCCTTTTTTGTTAAATCGGCTCATGCTTTAATTTTTTGCATTAGGAGCCCTTATCGCCTCTGCCGGTATCACACCGGGAACGCTTCAGGCTATTTTCGGGCGGCAAAAGTACTAATTGCTAATGAATTAACGAGCAATGATTTTTAAGTCTATCTTTCTCAGAGTTAAGGATAAAAAGCGTCTATAAGATGCTCTAAGCGATAGTTTGGTTCGAGCGTAATGCTAATGATGTCGAATCTAGCTTCGGCGAGAACATTCTTGTTTTCTAAATAAAAATTAGCACCCCGAGCAATGTGTTTTTGCTTGCTAAGAGAAACGAATTCATAGGGCTTCCCGAAGCTGTCGTTGGCGCGGGTCTTCACTTCAATAAATACAATTTGCTTTTTATCGCGGGCAATGAGATCTATTTCCATCTTGCGAAAGCGCCAGTTTTTTTCGAGTAGTTCGTAGCCTAGCTTTTGGATATGTGTGAGGGCGAGTTCTTCTCCCTTCGTTCCTAAATCATGATTTTCGGCCATAGTTAAAGTTTAAAATAGAAGCATCAGAATTAACTTCTAAGGTAACTTTTTCGCCGAAAACGAGAGGGAAGTGATTATTGCTATGGCCGATTGGGAAACCAAAGGCAATAGGGAAATCGAAATTTTGGGCATGACGAGCAATTATGGTTTCTGCGCTTTCTCCGAAAGGGATGTTATTGTCGTTCATATCGCTCATAGTGCCCACTATAAGGGCTTTAATATTTGCGAAATAGCCGTTGCGAACCAAGTTGTATAGCATTCGGTCGACGTGGTAAAGGTATTCGTCGAGATCTTCAATAAATAGAATTTTATCGCTAGTATCAATGGCTGTGGGTGAGCCTAGACAGCTGTAAAGCATACTTAAATTGCCGCCAATAATTTCTCCTTCTACTGTGCCGAAACGATTAAAAGGGTGGGTTGCTGCTTTTATTTGGTAAGCTTTACCAAAGAGCGCATCTTGCAAAAGCGCTATGCTTTCGCTGGTATTTTTAACGAACTCCAAGGGCATAGGAGCGTGCAGCGAAGCGAAGTTGAGGTTTTGCAGGCTGTTGTGTAAAACGCTTACATCGCTATAACCGATAATCCATTTTGGTTTTTCGATAAACTTATCCCAATTAATGTCATCGATAATTCGCACCGTACCATAGCCCCCGCGTGCGCACCATATAGCGGCGCAATTTTCATCGTCTAGCGCCTCCTGTAAGTCTTCAGTCCTTTGTTGATCGCTGCCTGCAAATTGATTTTCTTGGGCAAAGATGTTTTTCCCCAAAACTACGCGCAGTCCCCAAGTTTGCAATTTTTCCACTGCCGGTGCTAATTCTTCGGCCGAAACTTTACGAGCGGTGGCAACAATGCGGACGGTATCGCCTTGGTTTAAAAATTTAGGACTGCGCATAAGCAGCGAGTTCTAGTTCGCGTAAATAAGACTGTACCGTGTTTTCCAATCCCATATAAAGGGCTTCAGAAATTAAAGCGTGGCCAATGGAGACTTCTAATAAATTAGGAAGATTCGCGGCGAAGTACTGAATGTTTTCTAGGCTTAAATCGTGACCTGCATTTAGGCCAAGGTTTAATTTCTGCGCTAATTCTGCCGCTTCTTTGTAAGGCGCAATGGCTTTAGCGCGGTCGATTCGGTAATGGCTAGCGTAAGCCTCGGTGTAAAGTTCGATGCGTTTTGCGCCAATTTCTGCAGCAGCTTCAATTTGTTTAGCATCGCAATCCATAAAAACTGATGTGCGAATATTGGCTTTATCAAATTCTTGCAATACTTCTTTCAGAAAATCGCGTTTAGCTATTACATCCCATCCTGCATTGGAAGTGAGTACACCCGGAGGGTCAGGTACTAAAGTTACCTGCGCAGGATTGGCGGCTAGTACGATATCGATAAATTTGCGATTGGGATAGCCCTCAATATTAAATTCGGTGGAGACAACCTTAGCGAGGTCTGCAACGTCATTATAACGTATGTGGCGCTCATCAGGACGCGGATGAACGGTGATGCCTTGCCCCCCAAACCTTTCAATGTTTAAGGCGGCTTCTACCACATTGGGCGTATTGCCACCGCGTGCATTCCGCAGGGTAGCAATTTTATTAATGTTAACGGATAGCTTTGTCATTGCGGGCAAAGATAAAGCCTTAGTTTTGCTTTGAATATGAGAGTAGACCAACATATTTTAAATGATTTTAATGCCCTCGATATAAACGAGCGTGTTGCCGATTTGCTTTTAAGCATGGAGGAGTTGAAGATTAATCACTTACCTATTGTCCATGAAGGCCAGTATTTAGGTTTGATCTCGGAGGATGATTTGCTCGATGTGCAAAATATTGAAGACCACTTAGAAAAGCATCTTAAGGTTTTAAAGCCCTATAAGATTAGTGCGGGCGATCATATTTATTCGGCTATTAAAATTCTAGCCGAAGGAAATTTAACCTGCCTTCCCGTTTTAGACGCGGAAAAAAAGTACATTGGATATCTTTCTCCACAGGAACTAGTTTTTGATTTAGGCCGACAAGTGAGTTACAGTGAACTAGGAAGTGTAATAGTTTTACGGGTTGCCATTCGTGATTATTACATCTCTAAAATTTCTCAAATTGTTGAAAGTGAAGATGCCTTAATTTTAGGCCTTCAGCTTAGGCAAGATGGGAATGATTTTATTCGTGTGGCTTTAAAGATTAATCAGCAGGATTTAAGTCGCATTGTGAAATCTTTCGAGCGTTTTGAATACGATGTGGTAGAGGTTTATCATCAGGCACTTTTTGATGAAGATGCTTCTGATCCTTTTGAAGCTTTAGTAAAATACTTGAATATCTAAATTAATGAAGGTAGCCGTTTTCGGAAAAGTGATCAGCCCAGAGGCTCGTCCCGATATAGAGACTTTACACCGCATTTTAATAGAGGCGGGTATTGACTTTGTTGTTTTCGAAAGCCTCAATAATTTCATCGTGCAACACTGCGATTTAGGCTTAAGCTTCCCAACTTTTTCCAATCATAAAGACCTAATAAATTACGCTCCTGATTTCTTAATAACTATTGGAGGCGATGGCACTATCCTAGACGCAACCACCTTAGTGCGGGACTCTAAGATTCCCATAGTGGGGATTAATACAGGTAGACTCGGCTTTTTATCTAACGTAAGTAGAAACAAAATTCAAGAAGCAATTGAGGCCCTTATTGCGGGGAAATACAAGCTAAGTGAAAGAAGTTTATTGGCTTTAGAAAGCGATGCGGTTGAGACGGAAATGCCCTTCGCTTTAAATGAGATAACAGTTAGCCGTAAAGATACCACGGCCATGGTAACGGTAGAGGTAACTATTGATGGGGAGTTTTTTAATAATTACTGGGCCGACGGTTTAATTGTAGCGACTCCAACGGGCAGTACGGGCTATTCTTTAAGCTGTAATGGGCCGATAATTATGCCGGGTGCCGATACCTTTGTGCTAACCCCCATAGCCCCGCACAATCTAACTGCTCGTCCATTCGTTATTCCCAACAGTTGTAAAATTAAATTGAAGGTAACGAGCCGCGAAGAACAAAGCTTGATATCTTTAGATTCCCGCATTTACTCGGTTTCCAATGGCACAGAGATTAGCTTAAGTTTAGCCGATTTTACCATCGCTTTGGTAGAAACGAAGAACGAAACTTTTGCTAAGACTTTAAGAAATAAGTTGATGTGGGGTTTAGACAAGAGAAATTAATACGAGAATCCTACTGAATTATTTATATTTGCGCTCCCAAAAATGAAGCTTAAGCAATTAATAATCAAATCAATAGTACTTTTACTGCTGCCTTTTTTAGGCCGTAGCCAGTACTTAGAAATCGGAATAGCCGGCGGTGGATCCAATTTTTTAGGCGATGTAGGTCCCTATTCTTTTGATTTACCACAAGGTTATCACGCCGGATTTTTGATGCGTTATAACTTCAATCGTTTTTGGTCTATACGTGCGCAAGCTAACTATGGCTTAGTACAAGCCGATGATGCGCGGTCATCTCTTGGTATTCGAAATGAACGCAATTTATCGTTCCGATCGGTGGTTCGTGAGGCTTATCTAGTAGCCGAATTTAATTTTTTCGAATATCAGCCCGGCACTAAGCTCTGGCATACTCCTTATATTAATGGTGGCTTCGGAATTTTTAGTTTTAATCCCGAAGCGCAATTTGACGGCAATTGGTACGAATTACGTGAATTACGTACCGAAGGGCAAGGTACCTCGGTGGGTACTTCAGCGCCTTATGCTGAAGCGAGTTCCTTCTTTATTTTCTCCTTAGGTTATAAATTCGCTTTAGGTTCATTCACCAGTTTGGCGATAGAATCAAGTTTTAGATCGACATATACCGATTATTTAGACGATGTTAGCGGCTTTTATGCCGATCCTATGGTGCTGGAAAATGAAGTTTCGCTATTATCGGCAAATTTAGCCGATCGCAGTTTTAGCGGTAGCGACAAGGAAAATATTTTACGGGGCGACCCCAGTAATCAGGATTGGTACATTTTCACAGGGATTAGCATCCAATTTAAATTCGGCGAACTTTATGAGAAGTGCGCAAATTTTGTTGGAAATTAAGGAAAACTATGAGCCTAAAGGAAGAAATTAGGGATTCGATAAAAAGGCCCCAGCACGTTGCAATTATTATGGATGGCAATGGTCGTTGGGCCAAAAACAAAGGCTATATAAGGTCTATTGGTCACGAAAACGGGGTTGATGCCCTGCGTAATATTGCTACCGCATCTGCGGAAGCGAATATAAAATACCTTACAGTTTATGCTTTTAGCAGCGAAAACTGGAACAGACCCAAAGCCGAGGTAAAGGCCTTAATGTCTATTTTGGTTTCGAGCTTAAAAAAGGAGTTGAAAACTCTTCAGGATAATAAAATTCGCCTGAGAGCCATTGGTGACAGCCTTTCATTACCCAAAAATTGCCAAAGAGAACTGGCAGAGGTAATGGAGCTAACTAAAAATAACGACCACATGACACTGACTTTGGCGCTTAGCTATGGCAGTCGTGAGGAAATAAAATTAGCTGTGCAAAAGTTGGCCCGTGAAGTGGCCGCAGGGGAACGTACGGTAGAGTCAATTGATGAAAATGTGATTTCGAACGCATTGTACACCAACTTTTTACCTGATCCCGATTTGTTAATTCGTACCAGCGACGAATATCGCATTAGTAACTATTTGCTTTGGCAGATAGCCTATAGCGAATTATACTTCACACCTAAATTATGGCCCGACTTCGGCGCAGAAGATTTCTACGAGGCCATTCTATCTTATATGAATCGCGAACGACGTTTTGGAAAGACGACTGAGCAAATAAAATCTTTATCTTAATAATGCGGAAGCTTCTCTTAGCCCTGGCTATAGCATTTGTTTTTAGTCCTGTTTCTGTGGTTGCCCAAGATGGGGGAATAAATATATTACCTGGCCAAGAATATGAAATCGGTGGAATTCGTATTAGTGGGTCGGATAATCTCGATAAGCAGGTTATTACTTTAATTTCGGGTCTGCAGGTGGGCGATCGTATCACCCTTCCGGGAGATAAAACCACGCGAGCCATCGAAAACTTATGGCGCCAGAAATTATTTGATGATATCGGCATTTTTGTAACCGAGGTGCAAGGAAAAGTGGTTTTCCTAGAAATCCGCTTACGGGAATTACCCAAATTAAGTAAATATGGTATTCGCGGTTTAAAGAAATCAAAACGCGATAACCTGCGCGATGAGCTCGATTTAAGTAGTGGTGTAATTGTTACCGAAAACCTTATTGTAAATACTCGCAACCGCGCTCGCGACTTCTTTATTAAAGATGGCTATTTAAATGCGAATGTTAAAGTGGTGAAGCGATCGGATACGACCCGTAGCAACTCCGTTATTCTCGATATCCTAGTGGAAAAAGGGGAGAAAGTGAAGATTAAAGATATCAACTTTATTGGTAATGAAAATCTTGATGATCGCGATCTACGTAAAGCGATGGATGAAACCAAGCGCGCTCGTTTTTGGAATATCTTTAAAAGCTCTAAACTCTTAGCCGAGGAGTATAAAGAAGATAAAAAGTTAATTATTGAAAAGTACAATTCGGAAGGATATCGCGATGCACGTATAATTTCGGATACGGTTTATGCGGTGGAAGATGATCGCGTGGCCATTGATATTAAAGTGGAAGAAGGGCGCAAGTATTATTTCGGTGATATTAGCTGGGTAGGAAACTCAAAGTATAGCTCGGAAACATTAGCGGAAGTTTTAGCTATTAAAAAGGGCGATGTTTACGATGCTAGTTTCTTGCAGCAAAGGCTTTTTGGCGACCCTGCAGGAACGGAAGTATCAGCTCTTTATCTGGATAACGGTTATTTATTCTTCTATATGAACCCCGTAGAGGTTTCAGTGGCTAATGATACCATCGACTTGGAGATTCGTATGCAAGAAGGTCGCCAAGCAACCATTAACAAGATTACCATTGTAGGTAACGATCGCACCAATGATCACGTTATTATGCGTGAACTGCGCACCAAGCCGGGTGAGCTTTTCCGCAGAAGTGATATTCAAAGATCGATGCGTGAATTGCAACAATTAGGCTTTTTCGATCCTCAGAAATTAGATGTAAAACCTTTGCCAGATGCTGAAACAGGAACGGTAGATATCGAATATGTGGTGGCGGAGCAATCTACCTCACAACTTGAATTACAAGGAGGTTGGGGTGCAGGACGTATTGTTGGAACCTTAGGTTTAAACTTTAATAATTTTTCAGCCCGCAACATGTTTAAGAAAGGAGCTTGGGCACCTTTACCTGCCGGTGATGGACAAACAATAAACTTACGTGCTCAAAGTAATGGTCTTTTCTTTCAATCGTATAGCGCTTCTTTTACCGAGCCTTGGCTAGGAGGAAAAAAGCCAACATCTTTAACGGTATCATTTTACCATAATATTCAAAACCTTTTTGGGGTGCCTCGAAGCGATCCCAATTATCAAGGTTTAAGTATTACTGGTGTTACCATTGGTTTAGGTAAGCGTTTGAAATGGCCGGATGATTATTTTACCTTTTTCCAATCTATCGATTTTCAGCGCTACCGCTTATTCGATTATCCTTTGGCTGGTATTAATTTCGGTGATGGACGAGTAAATAATATTAACTACAAAGTGACCTTGGGTAGAAATAGTGTTGATTACCCCATTTATCCGCGCAAGGGAAATCTCTTTAGTTTAAGTGCTGAGTTTACACCGCCTTGGTCCTTAATCAATGGCAGAGACTACAGCGACTTAGGTCCTAATCAGAAATACGAGCTCTTAGAATATTACAAAATTAAGTTGAATAGCTCTTGGTTTACTGAAATATTACCCAAAACAGTAATTAAGGCGGCTGGTGAATTCGGCTTCTTAGGGTCTTATAATAACGAAATCGGCTTGCCTCCTTTTGAGCGCTTCTTCCTCGGAGGTGATGGTTTACAGAATTTCGTTTTAGATGGCCGTGAAATCATAGGATTGAGAGGCTATCCAAATAACAGCCTTGTGCCGGCGGAAACCCCTGGAACTGGCGGTGCTTTGTATAACAAGTTTACTTTGGAACTACGCTATTTAATTACCGAAAACCCTAGTGCTCAGATTTTTGCGCTGTCCTTTTTAGAGGCGGGTAATAACTTCAATACTTTTGATAACTATGAGCCGTTTAGCTTGAAGCGTTCAGCAGGTTTTGGAGTGCGTATCTTCATGCCAATGTTTGGTTTATTAGGTGTTGATTTTGGTTATGGCTTTGATGGTCTTCCACAAACTCCAAATTCCCCGAGCGGTTGGAATACACACTTTATTATTGGACAGCAATTTTAAATAACCTATTTTCGCCCGCGTTTTAATTAAGCCTTAAAGCTTTAGGTCTTATGGGGAGGAAATTAATCCTTTGCATATTATGAAATTACATAAGAGATTTGTTCTTGTTTTTCTTGGTCTGGTTTTTGGTTTTAGCTTAAGTGCCCAGCGTTTTGGAATCGTTGATTCTGAATACGTTTTGAAGCAAATTCCAGATTATGATTATGCCCAAAAGCAGCTGGATCAGTTAAGCCGCACTTGGGAAGGTGAGATTGAAGCTCTTTTAAGCGAAGCAGATGCCATGCGTAAAAGCTACGAAGCCGAGAAGGTTCTTCTTACTGAAGAAATGAAAGCAGAGCGCCTCGCAGCCATTAGTGCCAAAGAAGAGGAGGCGAAGAAAAGCCAACAGTTGTATTTTGGCTTAGAAGGGAAAATTTACACCAAGCGATTGGAGTTGGTTAAGCCCATACAAGATAAAATTTTTAACGCGGTGCAAGATGTTGCCCGTCGCAGAAATTTAGATGTAGTATTCGATAAAGGGAGTGAGCTAATAACCCTTTACGTAAGTGAGAAAGTTGACATTAGCGACGAAGTAATTAAGAAGTTAGAAGAATAACACAGGAAAGAAAAACCAATAAAATGAAAAAAGTACTTTTAGCCCTAGCCCTATTTGTGGGAACTGCAAGCATAGCCGTTGCACAGCAAAAAATCGGTCATATTAATGCCGATGAGCTTTTACAGCTTATGCCAGAAACCAAAAAGGCGCAAACCGAATTAGAAACTTATGGTCGCCAGTTAGAGAAGGATTTAACCGACATGGAGACTGAGTTGCAAAACAAAATCGACTCTTTTAGAGCGAATGAGAAAATGATGACCACTTTAGCGCGTGAAACGAAAACTAAAGAGTTACAAGAATTACAAATGCGTATTCAGGAATATAGCCAGCGTGCGCAACAAGATTTGCAACAAAAGCAAGTAGAGCTATTAACACCAGTAATTGAAAGAGCTACCACTGCAGTGCAAGAAGTAGCGAAAGAAAACGGTTTCTCGTACATATTAGATAGCTCTCCGAGCAAAGCGGTAGTTGTTTTTGCTGAAAATGGCGAAGACATTATGCCAATGGTAAAAGCGAAATTAGCTATTCAGTAAGTAAAGAACTAAATGTAATTTAGCCCGTCATTGATAAAGTGACGGGTTTTTTTATGGAAAAAAATAGGCCTATTGGTATTTTTGATTCAGGTGTGGGTGGTTTAACGGTAGCCAAGGCTATTGCCGAACTATTACCGGCTGAGTCTTTTATTTATTTTGGCGATACACGTCATGCCCCTTATGGAGATAAGGCTTCTCATACTATTCGTGAATACTCTCAGCGCATCAGTCGCTTTTTAGTGGCACAAAACTGTAAGGCTATCGTAATTGCTTGTAATAGCGCATCGGCCGCAGCCTACGAACAATTATGCGCCGACTTTCCTAATATTCCCATTATTAATGTAATTGACCCGGCAGTAAAATATATTGCCCAAAGCGAGGCGAGCAAGGTGGGTATTATTGCTACGCGGGCCACGGTTCGTTCCAAGGTTTATGCCCAACGGATTAGTGCGGCTAATCAAAATCTTACTGTAGTGCAAAAAGCGACTCCTTTATTGGCTCCCTTAATTGAAGAGGGCTTTGCGGGCACCGACGTTAGCAAAGGGGCTTTGGCGCATTACTTAAATCATAGCAGCCTAAAAAAGTTAAGCGATTTAATTTTAGGTTGTACCCATTATCCTTTATTGGAAGAGGAAATTGCCGCCTATTTAGGGCCAAAAGTTAGGGTTTTAAATTCAGCAAAGCTTGCCGCTCAGGCTTTGCAGGGAGTTTTAGCATCGCAAGATTTATTGTCCACTTCCGTAGATGCGGGTAAACGCAGGTTTTACGTCTCCGAAAAAACACCCGCCTTTACCAAAATTGCTAAAATGTTTTTCGGACAAGAAATTCGCTTGGAGGAAAAGTTCTTAAAATCCTAATTTAAGAAATCCTTCACGAGATGGTAGACTTCGTCTGGTTTTTGGGCATGTAGCCAATGACCAGCACCTGCTACCGTTTTGATTTCTGCTTGAGGGAAATGCTCGTATATTACCTCGAAATCTTTTTCCTTGATATACCAAGAATCACCACCGCGTAAGAAAAGTACCGGCCCGTCAAAAAAGGCATTGGGTGCGAGGCTTTCGCCCACTTTAACGATTTCACGCGCAAGAACGGGGAGGTTAAAGCGCCAGGCGAGCTTTCCTTTACTTTCCCAATAGAGATTTTTAAGCAGAAATTGTTGAACACCAAATTCAAGCTTGGGGCCAAAAGCTTCGGTGGCTTCTTTGCGACTTTCAATGCTGCTTAAGTCGAGATTTTCTAAGGCTTCCAAAACCTCCTGATGATGCGGGCGATAGGCTTTAGGGCCTATGTCGGCCACAATTAATGCGGCTACCATTTCAGGATGGAACACACTAAAAAGCATGGCCACCTTACCGCCCATGCTGTGACCAAGGATATTAACCTTAGTAAGATTATTGGTTACTAAGTATTCTAGTAAGTCGTTGGCCATCAGTTCGTAGCTAAACTCATCGCTCTGCGGGCTGCGACCATGATTACGCATATCAAGCAGATGAACGCGGAAATCACTAGCCCATTTCTTAGCCAAGCTTTGCCAATTATCACTCATGCCCAAGAGGCCGTGCATAATAACTAGATCGGGACCTTCTCCTAAAACTTGTGACCACAACTTCATAAAATAACTTTTGGCAAAGGTCGTGTATCTTCCTCGAAAGACCCAATCGATAAGATAGCGCATTCTTAAAATTTATACTGCTCAAGCGTTACTAGATTAGTACTTTTGTAGACTAATTTTTTTGCATGTTAAAAGCGAAACGCTATACGGTTACTGCCGCCCTTCCTTATGCTAATGGTCCTGTACATATTGGTCACTTAGCAGGATGTTATTTGCCTTCTGATATTTACGTGCGCTACCTGCGTATGAATGGAGCCGATGTGGCTTTTGTTAGTGGCACAGATGAGCACGGAGCAGCAATTAATATCAAGGCGAAGAGTGAAAACACTAGCCCCCAAGAAATTGTAGATCGTTATCATAAAGTAATTGGCGATGCCTTGCAGGATGTAGGCATAAGCTTCGATATTTTTTCACGCACTTCTAAAGAAATTCATCACCAAACAGCACAGGCCTTTTTCACAACCCTTTTGGAGAAGGGTTCCTTAGTTGAGAAAACGACGGAACAATATTTCGATCCAGAGGCGAATCAGTTTTTAGCCGATCGTTTTATAATTGGTCAGTGCCCCAATTGTAACTTCCCCGAAGCTTATGGAGACCAGTGTGAAAGCTGTGGTAGTACTCTTAATTCTACGGATCTTATTAATCCTAAATCGCGTTTAAGTGGAGCCCGTCCAGAGCTAAGAAATACGACCCATTGGTTTTTACCATTAGATCACTTGTCTCCCAAAATAAAGGCTTATATCGAAAGTCACAAAGATTGGAAGCCCAGTGTTTACGGTCAGTCTATGAGCTGGCTGGATTCAGGTGATGGTCTGCAAGCGCGCAGTATGACCCGCGATTTAGACTGGGGAATCCCCGTGCCTGTGGAAGGTGCCGATGGAAAAGTTTTATACGTTTGGTTTGATGCGCCTATCGGATATATTTCGGCCACGAAGGAGTTAAAAGGTGAAGCTTGGACCGATTACTGGCAAGATGAAGAAACTAAATTGGTTCATTTTATTGGTAAGGATAATATCGTTTTTCATTGCATTATTTTCCCTGCTATGCTAATGGAGCACGGCGGTTACCATTTAGCCGATGAGGTTCCTGCCAATGCCTTCTTAAACCTAGAAGGGGAGAAGATTTCTACCAGTCGTAATTGGGCAGTTTGGTTGCATGAATACTTAGTTGATTTTAAAGATCAGCAGGATGTTTTGCGTTATGTACTAACCGCTACAGCACCCGAGTCTAAAGACAATGACTTCACCTGGAAGGATTTTCAAATTCGCAACAATAGCGAGTTAGTAGCAATACTTGGCAATTTTGTAAATCGAGTATTAGTGCTAATGAATAAATATTACGAAGGCGCTTTACCAGAGGCAGGCGAGCTATCTACTGCCGACCAAGAAATACTAGCGAAGCTGAAAGAGGCGCCCAATGAAATTGCCGCATCCTTAGAGAAGTATCGCTTTAGAGAGGCCTTAAACGCCTTTATGAATTTGGCGCGTGCGGGCAATAAATACCTAGCCGATGAAGAGCCTTGGAAACAAATAAAAGTTGATCCCATTCGCACGGCAACTATTATGAATATCGCGGCGCAGGTGGCCGCTCAACTGTCTCAATGTATGGAGCCTTTTATGCCTTTTACCGCGGCTAAATTGCGCGGTTATTTAGGGATGGATAAAATGTCTTGGGAGAATTTATCTCAACAAGAATTACTCGCCTCAGGAGCAGTGCTTAGTCAGGGCGATTTGCTCTTTAAAAAGATTGAAGACAGTGAAATTGAAGCGCAGTTAGCGAAATTGGAAGCAAGTAAGAAAGCTAATGCCAAGCCACAATACGAAGCCTTAAAAGCAGAAATTACTTTTGAAGATTTCTCTAAAGTAGACTTGCGTGTCGCTACTATTATTGCGGCGGAGAAAATGAAAAAGGCTAATAAGCTATTGCAATTACGCGTAGATTTAGGTTTTGAGCAGCGCACAATTATAAGTGGTATTGCGGAGCATTATACTCCCGAAGAAATTATCGGTAAAAAAGTTTCGGTAGTAGTAAACTTAGCGCCTCGTAAAATGCGCGGCGTGCTTAGCGAAGGGATGATATTAATGGCCGAAAATGCGGCTACAGGCGAATTGGCTTTTTGTGCCACTGATGAACATTTGCCTAATGGTGCTGTAATACGTTAAACAAATAGCATGAGTCAATTACATCCTGAAACCTTCGAGTTTTTAAAAAAGCTAGCCGCAAATAACTCAAAAGAGTGGATGGATGCTAATCGAGCTTGGTATCAAGATATCCGACAAGGCTTAATCAATTTTGCGCAGGCATTAAACGATGCTTTCGCAGAAGTGTACCCAATGCCAGTAGGGGATATTCGTAAAAGTGTGGCTCGTATTAACAACAACGGAAGGTTTCATCCTAATAAGCCACTTTACAAAGACCATTTCGGATTGATGATGAAGAGGCGATCCCCGAAACATGTCGACTTTTATATTCATCTAGCACCTGAAACTAGCTTTGTAGGGACAGGTTTGTACCACCCTCCCAAAGAGGCTTTAGATGCCTTACGTGACTTAATCGCTCAAAAAGGAGGGGTTTTATTGGCGCTTCGGCAGAAGCCAGCTTTTAAAAAACTTTACGGTGACTTTTCAGGAGAGCAATTGAAAACTTATCCGCGTGGTTTTTCCGCCGATCATCCACAGATTGATTTATTGCGCTACAAAGATTTGATTATTACGCGTGATCTAGCGGCCAAGGATTTTTTATGGAAGGATGCCGATCTTATGATAAAGGAGTATTTCGCGGCAGCCCAAGATTTTATGGACTTTATTGATGAAGCTTTAGAGCTGCAATTCTAGTAAGACTTATCTGAAAGAGGCGTTTGCGGCAATTTAAGCTGACCTAGTACTTTTTTCAATTAGACTCTTTTAACTTGTTCCTCTTCTTCATCTTGTATTTCTTGCGGCAAGCAAACCGTAAAGGTACTGCCTTTCCCTAATTCACTTTCGGCACTGATGCTACCCCCTTGGGCCTCGGTATAATCTTTACACAACAATAGCCCAAGACCGCTTCCAAGTTCTTGTTGGGTGCCAATTTTACTTTTGGCATTTAAGGTGAAAAGCTTGCTTAGTTCTTGTTGAGTAATGCCAATGCCTTCATCCGTTACTTTTATAATTAAGGAATTCTGTTCCACCTTTACCTTTAGTGATATTTTGGTTTGAGAAGGGGAGAATTTAATTGCGTTTTGCAACAGATTGCGCAATATAACGGTGGTCATGTTGGGGTCAACAAAAACGCGATGGGTAGATTTATACTCACTTACTAAGCGAATATTTTTAGCTTTAGCCAGCGCTTCCATATGTTCTAAGGTGGGTCTAAGCCAAGGTCCCAGCATTTGCTCACTCATATTAGTAGTATGGCCATGCAATTGACCTTTCGACCAATGCAGCATATCATCTAACATATAAGAAGTACCTTTTACAAGCTTTAATAAATCCTGATTTAAGCTAGCGCGCATGGAGGCATCTAAATCGCCAGCTTCGTTTAATTGCAGGTAACCTTCAATAGAGGCAAGGGGATTTCTTACGTCATGCGCAAGTATAGAAAGTATTCGGGTAAGATCTTTATTGGAATCTTTAAGCTCTTGCTCTTTGATTAAAATGTTTTTATGTTGAAGAATAGCACGTTCCTTTTGTTTTTCATAAGCTGATCTTACCATACTAAAAAACATACTTATAAAGAAGGCACCTATAATATAGCTCAATACCAGATCTAAGATTCTTACTTCTTGAGAGGGGTATTCGATCACCCTAGATGCATCGACATAAAAAGTATAGATCACAATTGACCCGAAGATGAGTGAATGGATAAGGGCCCATATCCATTGAAACTGCGATTTGGTAGTGGCGGAGAGAAAAACTAGGCTAATATAGCTAAGTAACAGGGTGGGGCCTTCGTAACCACCATTGAGGAAGAAATTAGTGCCAAGGAACAAGTACCCACAGATAATTACCATCCACCAGGCCCAATAAAAGCGCTTCATGAAGCGAGATAGCCAAAAGGCAATAGTTAGAATAATTTCTCCAATAATAATAACTAGTACGATATCCCAAAAGCTAAGAAAAATGGCAACGATTAAGGCTGCATTTAAAACTAAAGCAATAGCGAAGCAGGTCTTATGAAAAAGAATTTCTCGTAAAGAAAACTCTTCTTCCCTGCCCATGAGTTGCTGATAGATATTTACTGCACCTGTGGTCAATTTAGCAAGGAATTTTAGTCGTAGAGGCTGCGCTCGGCTTCTTCTTGAGGCTTATTAGCTGAAGGGGTACGTTCTACCTTTGTTACAAAATACTTAGTAGAGCCACGCCAAGGTAAAATACGGTAACGCTCAATATAGTGGAGGTTAATTCTTTCTCCACTAAGGGAAACCTCCTGCAAAAGTTTAATGGTTTGCGCTTCATCAGATTGGATGGAAAACTCGAAAACTTCAGATAGTTGATTATTGCTACTTACGGCGCCAAAGCTCCGTATGTTTAGCTGTCCTTCCCAAGTTTTAAACATTACGCCTTTTTTGCTGAGCTTAATAACCGTGCCAGCACGTACACCTTCTGCGTAAACGCCGAAATAAATAAAGCTTATATATCCTAATCCTGCCAAAAGCAGAATGCTTAAACTAATCGTGATTGTTTTGCGCATGGTTTATTTAAATAAATTCCTAGTTAAACAAAGATACATTTTGTGTTGCCTCCCTTGGCATAGAAAGAAGGCAATTAATTTTCCTCAAGGCCTTTGTCTGTAAAATTTCTTTTTAGTGTTACTTTGCAGCCCCAATTTTAGGTCGCTGGCCTTCTTGAAATAGGGCTCCGTAGTACAATGGATAGTATGCAAGTTTCCGGAGCTTGAGATGCAGGTTCGATTCCTGCCGGGGCTACAAATATTTGGAAATAACCCTTGTTAGTCAGTGGATTAGCAAGGGTTTTTTAGTTTTTACTGAAACTTTTCTTTTATTTGGATGCAGAGAGCTGCATATAATTAACTCTAGATGGTGTAAAGGTAGAAGGAGAAAAGCTAGTCAATCTTTTAGCAATAACAATAGACTACTTGTTAGGATAATACCGAAAGCTTCATACTCCTAATGCTTAAAGCTTAAAAAGCATTTTAATAATGAATCTCTCATTTAAAGTAAGTTATAAGCTTTATTAAATATCATAATTCACAGACCGTATCGATCTTTTGTTCACTCACATACTCTTGACCCTGCTCGATATAGTCTAAGAAAATTCTCAATATCATGTTATTATTATGAGGACAGTCGCCTCATTTTTGAGCTAATAATGATAAGTGCTGACCAATGGGTTCAAAAAAGGCTTGCAGTATCTGCATACTATTAAGACCTTTGTGGATTAGGCCCCGTAGTTCAACGGATAGAATAGAAGTTTCCTAAACTTTAGATAGCAGTTCGATTCTGCTCGGGGCTACTAAATGGTTGATTTATAGTACTCTACGCTATTGTTTTACCTGATCTGAGCAAAGGATTAAACAATATGAGCCTTAGAGCCATTAAGGAAGTATAAAGATAATCAATGTACTTTGGCTACTTATCAGAGCCATTTAGTTTTTCATTAACTTTCCAATCTTAAATAATCCCTATGCATAAAAAGCTACTTTTCTCTCTTCTTGTATTGGTTTCCAGCACTAGCGCCCTGCTGGCGCAGCCCTATTTGGTAAGCGCGACGCCCCTAGATACCACTTCAAAAATATTCATCAACTTCTTTGCGAATGGAAGGGCACAGTATGATGTGGCGAACTATAAAATTATTTACAATACCGTGGAAACAGATGGTATTACTCCTACAACAGCTAGTGGTATGTTATGTGTCCCCTTGGTGGCTTGTGATAGTTTTGGCTTAGTGTCTTATGATCACGGAACAGTTTTAATGCGCGACGATGTCCCATCACGGAATAATTTCGAGTCTACTATCGGAAAGGTCTTTGCCAGTACCGGTTATATCGCTACCATGCCGGATTATTTAGGATTGGGCGATAACCCTGGAATTCATCCCTACCTTCATGCAGAAAGTCAGGCAACAGCTACCATCGATTTAATTAGAGCCGCGCGTGAATTCTTAGCGTCTAATATGCCCAATATCAATTTAAACGACGAGGTAATGCTTACGGGTTACTCTCAGGGTGGGCATGCGGCCATGGGCACCGCTAAATACATACAAGATAATAACCTCTTAGGCGAGTTTAACGTTATCGCAGCGGCGCCGGCTAGTGGTCCTTATAATTTAGCCGGCTCGCAGGCCGATGTGTTTATCCAGGATTTACCCTACAGCAATCCCGGCTATGTAGTTTATCTGCTTTTCGGAATGAACCGTGCTTATGGCAATATTTTTAATGTGCCTGCCGATATTTTAAAGGCTCCATATGATACCCTTATCCCGCCTTTTTTTAACGGAATGTTTGAGATGGATACCGTAAATAATCTTTTACCAGCTAATATTAGTGGTTATTTACAAGATACTGTTTTACAGGCCTTTATTGCAGATACTGTTAACCAACAGCATCCTATTTGGCAAGCTTTAAATAATAATAACAATTACGATTGGACTCCCCAAATGCCCTTACGCATGTACTATTGTACTGCCGATGAACAAGTAAGTTACCAAAACTCGCTTGATGCTGAAGCTGCTATGAATAGCAATGGCGCGCCTAATGTTAAGGCCTTATTTAATGGAAACCTAAACCACGGGGGCTGCGTTTTGCCTAGTATTGCTGGAGCAGGATTCTTTTTCGATAGTCTAAGTACTTCTTGTACAAGCTTCGTAGGTTTAATGGAAAACACCTTGGCGGAGATGAGTGTTTATCCTAATCCTACCGATGGAAAGTTGTATTTCGATTTTAGTGGTGAAATTAAAGAATTGAGCATCGCCATTTATAATGGCAGTGGTCAACTTGTTTTAAGCAGAGTGCAGTCAAGCCAAGATGCGCTGGATATCAGTAATCTACCAGCCGCTCTCTATTTCGTTGAGCTAAGAGATGCAGAGTCGGTGCAACGATTAAGAATATTGAAGCGGTAAAGCAAAGAAGAGCAAAAAATAAAGGCCGTCTAAGATTGAATTCTAGACGGCCTTTTTCTTTTAGTATGGGTGCCTTATCAGGTCAATCTGGTTTTTGAGAAACTCTGATTTTTATTGGCATTAACTTATTTTGAAACCTTTTGTAGCTTTTCTTGAGCGGATTCCCATTGTCTCATTTTCTTTTCTAAGCTAACTTTCTTGGCTTCGTATGTGTCGTAAAAACCAGCCTGTTCCGAAAGGATCTTAAACTGTTTTGGATCTAGCATCTTAGCGTCAATCTCTTCGATTTCACTCTCCAGTTTTTCAATTTCCTGCTCTAGCTTTTCCACTTCTTTTTCCGCTTTACGCAGATCTTTTTCCAATTGCTTTCGCTCCTTATAATCTAGGCCAGTTTCTGCTAATTTAGCTTTTTCTAGGGCTTCGGCTTTTACCTTAGTGGCATCTTTCTCTTTCTCTAATTGACGGAAATCTTCCAGTTTTCGAGCTTCCAAGTATTCATCGATATCTCCGATAAATTCGTTTACGGCCCCATCGCGGAATTCGTAAATTTTATCGGTTAAACCTTGCAGGAAATGTCTATCGTGGGAAACCACCACCAAAGTGCCATCATATTGCTTAAGAGCATTTTTAAGCATGTCCTTACTCTTAAGGTCTAAGTGGTTAGTCGGCTCATCCATAATCAAAAGATTATGCGGGAAAAGCAATAATTTGCAAAGGGCCACGCGGCCTTTTTCACCACCAGAAAGGACTTTTACTTTCTTATCAACGTCTTCACCACTAAACAAGAAAGCACCTAAATAATCACGCGATTTCTTCCGTAAGTCTTCTGGAGCGGCATCTTCAATGGTCTCCAATAGAGTTTTGTCACCAGCTAAGGTTTTAGCTTGTTCTTGGGCGTAGTAACCAAAGGTTACATTGTGCCCTAATTCTAATTTGCCTTCATGCTCTAAATGTTCGGCAATTATTTTTACCAGAGTAGATTTCCCTTGACCGTTTTGTCCTACGAAGGCAACCTTTTCGCCGCGCACAACTTCAATATCTACATTTTTAAAGATGCGTTTTTCGCCAAAGGCTTTTCCAACCTTTTCTGCTTTTAAAACCACCTTGCCAGCCCTTGGAGCAGGAGGGAAGCGGAAGTTGATTTTACGCGCGTCATCGTCATCAATTTCAATGCGATCCATCTTATCCAGCTTCTTAATCAGGTTTTGCGCGAAAGCGGCTTTCGAAGCTTTGTAACGGAACTTTTCAATCAGTTCTTCCGTCTGTTTTATCTCTTTCTCTTGATTCTTTTGTTCTTGGAACTGCAGCGTGCGCCTTTCTTCTCTCAAAGCCACAAAACGAGAGTAGGGGACTGGATAGTCGTACACTTTACCATTTACAATTTCCACGGTCCGTTTGGTAATCTCATCCAAAAATGCTCTATCGTGAGAAACCATTACTACTGCGCCTTCGTAATTTTTCAAGAAGTCTTCTAACCAAATAATAGAAGTAATATCTAAGTGGTTCGTGGGCTCATCTAACAGTAAAACATCATGGGCTCCTAAAAGCAGTTTGGCGAGTTCAATCCGCATACGCCAACCACCGCTAAACTCCACGGTTTGTCGGTGAAAGTCGGCGGGTTTAAAACCAAGTCCAAGTAGAATCTTTTCCAGCTGTGCATGGTAAGTATAACCCCCTACTAAATTGAAACGATCGGTATAGTAATTTAGATCTTCAATCAACTTCATGTAAGAATCAGTTTCGTAATCCTCGCGTGTTGCTAATTGGTGATTTATGTCATCAATAGATGATTGGAGATGCTTAATTTCGCTTAGTGAAGATTCAGCCTCTTCCATTACGGTTCTACCGTCATGTAAGGGCAGTTCTTGCGGCAGATAACCAATTTTGAATTCTTTTGGTTTACTAATTGACCCACTATCGACGGAGGCTTCTCCGGCAATAGTTTTTAGTAAAGTTGATTTACCTGCGCCATTACTGCCAACAAGGCCGACTTTATCGGTGGGGTTTACTAAAAAACTGACCTCATTAAAAAGCATGCGGTCATTAATTTGTAAGCTGAGTTTATTGATACCTAACATTTGGCAAAAGTAATTTTAACTAATGAGTATATTTTCAAAAGGATCGAAGATCTATAGTATTTTTAAATTTCGTTGTCCTCGCTGTCAAGAAGGGGATGTTTTTGAAGATGCTAACCCCTATAATTTTGCAAAGCTATTTAAGATGCATGACAATTGTCCTCATTGTGAGCTTCGTTATGAATTAGAACCGAGTTTTTTTTATGGCGCTATGTATGTGAGTTACGGTTATTCGGTGGCAATTTTTGTCGCCACATATGTTTTAATGAATTGGTTCTTTGAGCCAACAATTAAGCAAATTATCGTTGTTCTCTTGGGCGTTGTTATCGTTTTATCGCCAGTGGTCTTGCGTTTATCGCGTGTTACTTGGCTAAATCTATTTGTAAAATACGATCCTGATAAGAAAGGTCCTCGTCATAAATAGCACGATTTAGCTTATTTACTTGGAAACAGGCCTAGTTTTAGGTCAAAGTCACATTAGGTAAATCGCTGCAGGTCCCAAGTGGGGTTTAGTTCATTTGCATAGATGAGGTATTTACAAAAGTGTTCGCTTAAATAGGGGGCCATAAGTATACCACGGGAACCTAGACCATTAAAACAGTAGTTCCCATCCTTAATTTTACCTAATAATGGTTTACGATCTTTTATATTGGGTCGAACTCCTGCTAAATGTTCCACTAGCTCGTAAGGTCCAGTATAGAATTTTTCTAGATCTGATCTTAAGCGAGAAAGACCTTCAGGACTAGTTTCGTCGTTTAAGTTGTGATGTTCGTAGGTTGAGCCAACTTTATAGAGGTGGTCGCCTAGTGGTAATGTAAAGACACTGCTATGTAGTCCATAGTCGGGTATAAGAGCGCTAGATTTTATAATCATCACCTGACCTTTGGTTTTAGTCAAGACCGACTCGAATTGCGGAAACTGTTCACTTAAAAGGTGCCCATTACAATAGATGTGTATGTAATCGGGATAGTCCTTGGCCTCGAAAGATTCCTCAATTAGAGCATCTTTTTCCTTTAAGAACTGTCTCCAGCTACTAATCATAGCTTGGGTATTTACCCAAAAGATGTTTTCAACTTTGGCATAGCCAAAGGGAGTATTAACATTAGGGATTTCACTTTGGAAAATTTCTCCTAAGTAAGATTGAAGATGTACTTTACTTGCATTTTGTTGCCAATCATTTATTTCTCCGATATTTTGAAAAAGATGATAGAGTGGCAAGGGATGAAAGAAATTAGTATTTAGTTCCTTTTCCATCTCTAGATAGAAACGGCTTAAGTTTTCGGTAAAATGTTCTGCTCCTTTTACCCATTTCTGGCGTTTTAAGACCACGGGATTGGCTAATCCAGCAGCAATTCTAGAGGAGCGAGAAAATTGTGGGTCATCAATTACTTTAAATCGTACCCCGAGTTTATGCAATTGATAACTGAGAATAGTACCAGCAATACCCTGCCCAATTATTAGATAATCTTTTTGTTCCATAAAAAAAGCCCCGCAATAGCGAGGCTTCCAATTTTATAATAAATTCTAGTATTCCCAAAGTTCAGCTTCCATATTGCGAAGATTGGTTTTAATCCGCTCCGCTTCTAAAAGTTGATCTAGTCTAGTGCTACGTTTGTATTCTTCAATTTGACGATCGTAAACATTGTCTTCTTTATAGATTACAGAATCAAAGAAGCGCAAGTGAAATACTTGATCGTAAGTTAATCGTGAGCTATTATTATGGCCGTTAAATGCTGTGTGTGTAGCCATAGCCATACGAGCATCTGGAAACCATACCCAAAACAGATTGTATTTTTCTAAAGTTTTAGGATTTTCCACGATAGGTGAAATTCCTAAAATTCTATTTTTCAACTCACCTCTTTGTTTATCGAAGAACCAATCGGATTTAATTTCCCAAAACTTCACGTCTTTTGAAGTGATAGAGGTGGTATCAATTAAAAGGATTACAGAGGGATCATCAGGATCTTTAATGGTATCAATCATTTGAACGTAACTCGCTGCTTGTTCTGCAGTAAGAGGCGTTTCGAAACGATCGTCACCAAAAACTTCGATAATGGTACCCTCGGTCATAATTCCGTCGATAATTACATCGTAAAGACTTTTACGATCTGGAATAGCCTGAACTGGATAGTAGAGATGAAGGTTCATTTTTTGTCTCAAATCAATACGCTCCCAGTGTCTGGTGCTCCACATCATATCTGCTTCACGCAAATATGGGTAAGGAAAAACCTGATTGTGATGGTAATCCTTAGGGGCATCAGGAATAATCCCATCATCTGATGGAGATATAACCTGCGCAGTGCTTGTTGTTGGCATCACATAAAGTGCGGCCAGTGTTAAACAAAAAATTAATCTTTTCATATCTAAAATCTAATTAGCTAACGTCAACTGATATAATACCAACGCGGTCAACTTGTAGGTTATTGGGACCTTTTGCCTTAATGTTACGGATCGTAACTGTAGAACCTGGTCTTAGTCTTTCGATTTTCGCTTTTAAGGCAGAAGGGATCTTATTACTATTCTTCACTCTTTCGGGCGGAGAACCAGGGATGGCGATTTCATAGGAAGTAACCACTAGATCTAAATCGAAAGCAAAATCTTGAAATTCAGCTTCAATAGTAGAGTTAGCAATAGCTCCCGCAGAGAATACACCTTCACTACGCTTGTATATGGTTCCTACTGCAGGTGGCAAACCTTTAATACGGAATGTTTTGCTTCCTGCATTGCGCATCACTTTAGTACCATCTGGTTTAGTATCCTCAACTGAAACCGTGATATTTATTTCTTTCCCTGATATACCAGTTACATTAGCCGTATAGTTTCCATTTGAACCAGATACACCTTGACCCGAAACACGAATCTTAGATGGGTCTACACCTGGAACACCAATTTCAATTGGGTTGGGAACCCCACGATATAACACGTTCATTTTAGAAGGAGAAATTACTACCGAAGGGGGAGCAACGGTGTAGGTAGTAGTAGGAATTGGATATTCTACGTCACCTTTACCAATTTGCTTAATTATAATCTTACCACCCCAAGTTTGTTCTCCTACACTATTGGCAGGAAAAGAAATTTTACCTTTTCCATTTTCAATCTTTTCGGCAGAAAGTGTCTGCCCGTTGATGATAATAGTAGGATCCTGAGAGTCATCATAAGCCGCTAAAAATACATCAGCTTCGTAAGTTCCACCTTGCGTAATATAATTAGTGTTAGCCATAACCATGGCCTTAACAGTGTTGAAACTTACTTCACCTTCACCAATTTTACTTCCTAAGTGACTTAGAACTTCAGATTCAGCATTTCTAACACGCGCTTGGATATCCGTTAGGAAAGGAATAATAGCTCCAAGTGGATATTCACCAAAAGTGGCGTATTCCCAACTTACTTCTTTATCTCCTTCTTTCTCATCAGCAGTATTAAAAGCACCTTCTATACTGGCTTTTATTGAGGGATCATTGTCGGCGATTTTGATAATTTCATTTCTAAAATTATCTAATTTACCTTTTAAGTCAGTCGCCTTTTTGGGACCTTGTTCTGCTAATAAATATGCCGCTGGTTGTGATTTCGCATCCAAAGCTTTGGGTGCTCCAGTTTCCTCGTCATAGCCACCACTAACTGATACAAGAGAATCCTTCATATCATGGATGTAGGCAAATATTTGGTCTGAAACAGCCTTTACTTCGTAAGCTTTATCTTTCCATTTTAACGCTTTATCAGGATTGTCCTTAGCGGCGTTGTCAAAAGTTTTGTATACGTCAGAGTTCTTATTTTCTACAGTGGTAATAGTTTGTGATAAACTATCCTCCAACTTAGTAAGAGCCTTCAATATATCTTTGGAAACGTTCAATGCCAGCATTGCGGTTAACACGAGGTACATCATGTTAATCATCTTCTGCCGCGGCGATAGTTTTCCTCCAGCCATTATTGTTTTATATTTTTGGTTTAGACTTTTGTTTAACTAATTCTAGTTACTGCGATTAACATTCATTGCTGAAAGCATACCACCGTAAACTGAGTTAAGCTGAGTCATATTGCTAACTAGGCTTGATACTTCAGTAGATAACTTTTCAGAATCTTGAATAGAAGAATTTAATTTTTCCATTAAGGTGTTCTGGGTTTCCATGTGGTTAGCAGAGCTTTCCAACTGAACTGCATAAAGCGCGTTTAAAGACTCCATGTTTTTGGAGGCAAGTGACAACTGTTCGTTATATGCTCCTGTGGCGGCAGCTGCTTCGCTAGTTTCAGTTAATTTACTAGCTGCATCACCGAAGCGACGAAGACCATTGCCAAGGCTATCGATTAATTCACCATCAATTTTAGCTTCTTCAAGCATACGATCAAGTTCTTGAGTGGCGCTAAGTTGACGATTGCTAGAAGAATTGAATTCTGCTTCGTCGTCTGACATACCAGCAAGTTCTGGATATACTAGAGTCCAATCTACTTCTTCACTCGGTTTTTCGAAAGCTGAGAAGAAGAAAATTACTGCTTCCGTAGTAAGACCGATTACCAGCATGTAATCTGCGCCAGGAAGGTGAAGGATTTTGAACATCGCTCCAAGAATTACTACTGCGGCACCCCATCCATAAAGTTTTGCCATGAAATTTTTGAAACGCTTGCTGTTTACATCGATTAACGCCATGTGAAAAAATTAAAATTAAATTGCTTGTTTGTAAAAATAAATTAAAAGTCTGCTAAATCACGACCCATGAAGCTTTGCACGGTACGGAAGCCAACATAGGACTTGGCGGTATCAGCATATTCATAATCGCGGGTACTTACTTGCAGATAGTAAGCCACATCTTTCCAGCTACCACCTCTGGTAACCTTACGTGTTAAAGTTGGCTCGTCGCCTTCTCTAGCATTGTATTCAAAGTTTGCACTGATATCAGAAACATAGTAGTAACTAGCGGCTTCAAAAGCGGTATTCGTCCATTCGGCCACATTACCAGACATATTGTATAAGTCATAATCATTCGGAGCATAAGCAGTCACCTTCACGGTATAAATACCACCATCGGCTGTAACATTACCTCTTAAAGGTTTGAAGTTTGCCAAATAACATCCAGAACTGTTCATGGCATAAGGACCACCCCATGGATAAGGATTTAATTCTTGGCCACCACGTGCAGCATATTCCCACTCAGCTTCGGTAGGTAAACGGAATTCTTGCTCCGTAAAGTATCCACTCGCTTTTAAATAGTCGTTGCGATACTTTGTTCTCCAATTACAGAAAGCACGCGCTTGATACCAACTAACACCTACTACAGGATAGTCATCATAAGCAGGGTGCCAAAAATACTTGTCGTGCATTGGATCATTGTAGCTATAAGTAAAATCATGTATCCAACACAAGGTATCCGGATATACATTCACTACTCCTCCTTCAAAAAAGGAGCTGCGATCAGAAATTTCCTTACTGTCTTTTATATAATCACGATAAGAGAAATACTCACCATCTTGGTCAGAGTCATTGTGATCGAATTCAACGCGATTCGATTTTTGTGCAGCCTTTTGCTTGTTAATCCAAAAGAAAGCATAGTTGAGTTGACGAGCGTCAATCATTCTTCCACCCATAAATTGTTCTTCTGGGGGCAAGTACATACTTTCGATAATTTCGGTATACTCAGCCGTTGGGTAAGCATCGGTGCTCCACTCTAGGTAAGGCTCCCAATCGATATGACGTTGCATACTATCCGGGAAATTAAGTGAAACATATTCTTGGAAGAAAGTAGGATCTTCTTGATTTGCGGCATCAATAAATTCGTATCCCTCTACCAAACCGTCTTCACCTAAGCGGTAACGGGTGATAGAATCGCGCACCCAACGCACGAATTGACGATACTCATTATTAGTGATTTCGGTTTGATCCATCCAAAAAGAAGGAACCGATACCGTTTTAGTAGGCGATATCAATGCGTAAGGCACATCTTGATCGGCATTACCCATATTGTAAGAACCTTGTGGAATGTAAACCATACCAAAAGGCTGGGATGGATACCAATTAGGTCTGTCGGAAACTCCGACCAGTTCGCCGTAGTCATTACTGCTGCAACTCGCAAAGAGTGCGGCACCGAGGGTTAGTATTAGGATTCTTTTCATTGTCGTTGACGTTGTATTTTGTTTATCAACAGCTCCCCAAATTTAGGGCTGCTATATTACAAAAATCTTGGGTTTTTATAACTTCCTTTTGTGGGAGGTGGAATTTCTATTTTAAAACAGTATTGAATCATTACTTCGTGGCTTCCTCCACCTTGTCCTGAAAGGGGTGAAGTAGCAACGTCATAAGAATATCCGAGCCTAATATCGGGAGTAACTTGCCACCCAAGTGTAGCTGCAACTGCATCTTGCAACCTGTATGTAACGCCACCCCAAAACTTATTATTATAAACTCCGGTAACATTCACATCAAAAGTGGCACTGCCAGAGGTTAATTTTACCAGGGTACTTGGTCGTAATTCCCAGTTGGTTGCTGGAATAGCCCAATTGTATCCTCCCATCGCATAATAGTGCCTAGCATTTTTGAAAAATGCTACCGCGGCATCTCCACCTTGGGAATTTACATCTGCCGCCGATTCGATTACGCGAGTGCTAGAGATACCACCCCAGAAATTTTGGTTTTCATAATAAACGCCAAAAAGACCATCTACTTGAAATCCATTAGCATCAATGGCGGGAATCGCCCCGTCAATGCCACCACCTGGCGTATTATAGTCGGAAGGGATCCAAACAGCATCACCTAATGATTGGTTTAAGAAAGATACCCCTAGTCCAACTCCTAAAGTTCCGTTTGCAAGCTCAAATTGGTAAGCATACATTAAACGGGCACTTACATTGTTGAAAAAGCCGATTTGGTCATTTACTATACTTACCCCAATACCTCCACCAATTTTTTTGATCGGAATGTTAGCATTAACATTTTGAGTGGTTGGAGCACCCTGAAAACCCACCCATTGGCTACGATGTAGCGCGTTTAAACAGATTGCACCACCAGATCCAGCCACGGCCGGGTTGTAATAAATGCGGTTGTACATAAACTGCGTAAACTGTACATCTTGCTGAGAATGAGCAAGAAAGGGCAATGCAAATATGATGAGGAGTAAAGTTTTCTTCATCTAGGGACAGTGTTAAAAATTGTTAACAACGGGTTGTTGAGATCCCAAATATAAAGGTTTGATAATATATGCATTCAGAAAAAGTTAATTTTCCTTAAAAAATTGTTGACAAGCACTGAATTTCAGACTGCTTTTTTCATCGCCTTCCACCATCTTTCGGGAATTTCATTTTTCATCGCTTCTTGATAGTCTCCATAGCTACAGGGTATCAAAGTGTGCCTTTCCGAACTTAGTCCAGGATTTTCTTTAACGGGAACTTCTATCCACCATCTCCCCGAAAGGGGGCTTTTATAAAAAACCAATTCGTATTCACCTTCGTTAATCAAAACGATGAATTTTTGATAATCTTTTTTGCTAGCAAAAGGGTAGTCGCCTTTACGCTGATTAAAGCCTTCGAAAAAGTACCAAATCATTTGGGCTACTAAATGTGCGGTTCTACCTTCTTTGTCGGCCAGGGCATTGCATTCGTAAATGCCAAATGAGCTAACCTTGTCGCTTATTCCACTATAGCGCGCCAAGGCACAGGCTTCTTCGCCAGAAAAACCATTAGGGCTGTGGAAAGTATTTCCAGGGGCATCGCTTTGCCTTACGGCAGATAAGTCGAAACTTACCATATCGGCATCTCTTAAAATCGGTTCGCTTTCGCTGATGTGATTGCGCATCTTGCCCAAGCGATACAGTTCAAAATACATGCGCTCCATCAAATCAATTTCTTCTTGGTTTACAAAATAGGTTTGGTAACCGATATTGCTGAAATTGTAAAGGGTGTAAGGTTTTTGTAGAACAATGTGACTGAGGAAGCTACGGTGATTAAGTTTCTCATTTTGCTTACCCAAATCAAATTGGGCATCGATACTCACTAAATTTACAGTTTGCTCCAAATCATCATAGGCGCGGAAATTTCCATAGCAGATATCTTGGCTGCCGCCGATGATTAAAGGAATGATGCGCTTTTTTAAAAGAATGGAACATATTTCCTTCACGGCTACTAAAGTGTCGCTTACTTTTTCACCGGCGTAGATGTTTCCTAAATCACAAGCTGAAAAAGACCAATTACCCCAATATAAAGGGTAAAGGTATTTTCTAACTTGATCGGGACTGTGCGCCGATCCGGGATTATCACTAGCGCGATCTTCCCAAACGCCGATAATTGCGATTTGCTTTCCCTCTAAATCGGGAATGCCTTCGATTTCGCGATGAATAGCCATGCTTTGGCCAATTACTTGCGAGTTACTCGCTTGAATCGATTCGATAATACTATTGCCAACGGGGCTAAGAAAATCCTCTAGCATCATTTTTTAGCAGCGGGTTTTTTAGCAGTACTCTTTTTCGCTGCCGTCTTTTTCGCGGGTGTTTTCTTTGCAGCTTCTTCCATTATGGCTAAACAATCTTCACGTGTTAGCTCGCCGGGGTTTTCAATATCTTTGGGAAGCTTATAATTTCGTCTACCCGATTTTAAATAAGGACCATATCTTCCGTTAAGGATTTCAATTACCGGCTTATCTTCATCTAAAACCTTGATATATTTGTTTTTATCGGCTTCTAACTTAGCTTCCATAATTTCTATGGCGCGTTCCAATTCGATAGTCATAGGGTCGTCGCCGTCGGCTTCTTTAATTGAAGCAAAAGTGGTTTTGTAGCGCACGTAGGGTCCGAATCGGCCAATGTTGGCCTCAATTTTTTCACCTTTATATTCTCCTAAAGCGCGGGGAAGTTTAAATAGTTCAAGAGCTTCCTCAAGGCTAATGGTGTCTATGCTTTGTCCTTTGCGTAAACTCGCAAAGCGTGGTTTTTCTTCATCTTCCGTATTGCCAATCTGAATCATGGGGCCGTAGCGACCAATTCGAGCGATAATGGGCTTGCCGCTTTTAGGGTCTTCTCCTAAAGCTCTTTCTCCGGTGGCTCGGTCCGAATTTTCTTCTACTTCTTTGAGATGCGGATGGAATTCGCTGTAAAAACGTCCTAGCATTTCGGTCCATACTTCTTGACCTTGAGCAATTTGGTCAAACTGCTCTTCTACCGAAGCAGTAAAGTTAAAATCTAAAATATCATTAAAATGCTCAGTCAAGAAACCGTTAACTACTACTCCAATATCGGTAGGGATTAACTTATTTTTATCAGCACCAGTGGTTTCGCTCAATTTTTCTTCTTGCAAACCATTTTCGGCAAGAATCAATTGTAGGTAATCGCGCTTAGTGCCTGTTAGTTCTGATTTTTCAACGTATTCACGTTTGATAATAGTGCTAATGGTGGGCGCGTAAGTAGAAGGGCGACCAATGCCAAGTTCTTCCAGTTTCTTAACCAAACTTGCTTCCGTAAAACGGGCGGGGTGTTTGGTGAAGCGCTGGGTTGCGATAATGCTGTTGCGACTGAGGATTTCTCCTTTTTTGCAAGCGGGTAACATAGATGAATCTTCATCAGTATCTTCATCATCATTACCTTCTAGATAAACTTTTAAGAAACCCTCAAATTTAATTACTTCACCGCGCGCTACAAATTCATGCTGCTCGGTAGGGGTTTCAATGCGAAAAACGGTCCGTTCCAATTCGGCATCGCTCATTTGCGAAGCAAGGGTACGTTTCCATATTAAATCGTAAAGGCGCTTTTGCTGATCTGTAGTACCTGCTTTGGAGCGTCCCATATTGGTAGGTCGAATGGCCTCATGCGCTTCTTGGGCACCTTTGCTTTTGGTGTTGAACTTGCGCGTTTTGGCGTAATCGGCGCCGTAGCTGTTGGTAATTTCTGCGGAAGCTTCCGCTAAGGCATCATCTGAAAGGTTCAGCGAGTCGGTACGCATGTAGGTGATTAAACCTGCTTCGTAAAGTTTTTGGGCCACCGACATGGTTTGGCTTACGCCGAAATATAATTTTCGAGCCGCTTCTTGTTGTAAAGTAGAGGTGGTGAAAGGGGCAGCGGGCGATTTCTTCGCTGGCTTAGTTTCAACCGATGCAATATTAAATTGGTGACTTTCACAGGCTTTTAAAAATTCGCGTGCTTCGGACTCCTTTGAAAATCGTTTATTGAGTTCCGCCTTAAAAGTTTTGCCATTGGAGTTGGTAAATTCTGCTACAACTTTAAAATAGGCTTCCGCTTCAAAATTGCGGATTTCCATTTCTCTTTCCACAATTAAGCGTACCGAAACTGATTGTACCCTTCCTGCAGATAAGCCCGCTTTTACCTTTTTCCAAAGGATTGGTGAAAGCTCGAAACCCACCAAGCGATCTAAAATTCGTCGTGCTTGCTGAGCATTTACCAAATCGATATTAATATTGCGCGGGTTGGAGATCGCGCGATCAATGGCTTTTTTGGTGATTTCCGAAAAAGTAATGCGATTGGTTTTGGTGGGATTAAGTTCTAAAGCTTCGTAAAGGTGCCAGGCTATGGCTTCTCCTTCACGATCCTCATCCGAGGCCAACCAAACCATTTCGGCATCTTTACTTAATTTCTTTAATTTTTTTACAACTTCCTTCTTATCGCTGCTTACGGCGTAGTTTGGAGCAAAGTTGTTGGCGACATCTACGCCCATGTCTTTCTGCACGAGATCGCGTATATGACCAAAGCTCGATTCTACTTGAAAGTCCTTTCCTAGTATCTTTTCAATCGTTTTTGCTTTGGCGGGTGACTCTACAATCACTAAATTTTTAGGCATGCCTTTGGGTTTATTTGCGGTGTAATCTGGGCACAAATTAAATCAATACTTTTTTGAAATGCTTTATCTTCTCATTTTCAATGCATTCTTATTCTCTGTCAAACTGACATAATAGACTCTAATTTGTACCTTTGGGGCCCTTAAAACAAAAGAATGAAAGAAGCTGCCCTAGAAGGTAAAACCATGGACGAGAGTATTCAAGGCACGGCCTTGGTGCATGAGGGTGAACGTGGCTCGAGAAAATTATACATCGAAAGTTACGGTTGCCAAATGAATTTTTCAGACAGCGAAATTGTTGCTTCGATTTTAGCAAAAGAGGGTTTTGGGACCACTAGAAATGTTGAAGAAGCCGATTTAGTGCTCCTAAATACCTGTTCGATTAGAGATAAAGCGGAGCAAACTGTACGAAATAGACTTAGCAGTTTAAATCAATTGAAGCAATCGCGACCGGAAATGAAAATTGGCGTTTTGGGCTGCATGGCCGAACGCTTAAAGGATAAGTTTTTAGACGAAGAGAAATTGGTCGACTTAGTGGTTGGTCCAGATGCTTATCGCGATTTGCCCAATTTGCTTGAAAAAGTGGAAGGAGGAAGAAAAGCTGTGAACGTTATTCTTTCCAAAGAAGAAACCTATGCTGATGTAAGTCCGGTGCGAATCGATTCTAATGGGGTGTCGGCTTTTATTTCCATTACCCGAGGTTGCGATAATATGTGCACTTTTTGTGTTGTGCCCTTTACTCGTGGAAGAGAACGCAGTCGTAATCCAGAAACCATTCTTGCGGAAGCAAAAGATTTAGAAGCTCGCGGCTATAAGGAAATTACACTTTTAGGCCAGAATGTAGATAGCTACTTATGGTATGGTGGTGGACTTAAGAAAGATTTTGATAAAGCTAGTGAAATAGCACAGGCGTCATCCGTTGATTTTGCGCAATTATTGGCGAAAGTAGCCGAAGCGGTACCAGGAATTCGCATTCGCTTTAGTACCAGTAACCCTCAAGATATGTCGGATGATGTGCTGCACAGTATTGCGAAATACCCCAACATTTGTAATTATATCCACTTGCCAGTTCAGTCGGGCAGCAGTCGCATCTTAAAGGAAATGAATCGTGGACACAATCGAGAGGAATACATTGCTTTAATTAATCGTATTCGCAAGATTATCCCCGATTGTGGTATTAGTCAGGATATGATTGCCGGTTTTCCTACCGAAACGGAAGAAGATCATCAAGAAACCTTGAGTTTAATGGACATCGTTCGCTACGATTACGGTTATATGTTTTATTATTCTGAACGACCCAACACTTTTGCTGCGCGTAAAATGGAGGATGATGTTCCCTTAGAAATTAAAAAACGTCGCTTAACCGAGATCATCGCTTCACAGCGAAAGCATAGCTTGGAACGCAATCAGGCGCACGTTGGAAAAATTCAGGAAATCCTAATTGAGGGCGATTCGAAGAAAAGCGACCAAGAATGGAAAGGACGGAACGATCAAAATGCGATGGTGGTTTTCGCGAAAACTGGAAACGAAAAGAAAGGTGATTTCGTTAAGGTTCTAATAAAGGATTGCAACACCGCCACCCTTTTTGGAGAAATCGTAAGTGAAGATTAATGAGATTTAGCCTGAGTATTTTTTTTATCGCCCTTTGGAGTTTTAATCTATCGGCACAAGAATTAGTAGATGGTCGCTGGGTAGATGATAACTTGCAGTTTATTGTTCTCGAGCAATACCTCAAGGGCAAGGGAGAAATATATATCTGCCTTAGCGACAGTGCTGGTGAAGTTTGTATCGAAAACTTAGTATCAGGTTATGAGTTAAAAGTCTTCGATGCGCAGAATAATTTGCTTTGGGAAGGCTTTGCTAGCGGTCGTAGCAAAGGAGTTAAGCTCCCACAGGCTTATCCACAGGCACATTATATAACTCTTAAGGCTTTTAAACCTTGGGTCGTAAATAAGAGAACTGGAAATAAAATCCATCAGGCGAAAGCCATAGAATTAAAATATACTTTGCCTTGAATAGTCTTACAGAAATAAAACAGCGATTTGGGATTATTGGAAATTCCCCCGGCTTGGAAAGGGCTTTGAATAAGGCCATGCAAGTGGCGGGAACGGATATTTCCGTTTTGGTTTCAGGAGAAAGTGGGGTAGGAAAAGAATCTATTCCTCGCATTATTCATTCACAAAGCCATCGCAAACACAACAAGTACATCGCAGTAAACTGCGGTGCTATTCCAGAGGGAACCATCGATAGTGAGCTTTTTGGTCATGAGAAGGGTTCGTTTACGGGTGCAACTGCTGCCCGTAAAGGCTATTTCGAAGAGGCAGATGGTGGAACCATTTTTTTAGATGAAGTAGGTGAGTTGCCGCTTTCTACCCAAGTGCGATTACTGCGCGTTTTGGAGACGGGCGAGTTTATTAAAGTGGGAAGCTCACAACTGTTAAAAACGGATGTGCGTATTGTAGCGGCGACCAATGTAGAGTTGATGTCGGCCATACAAAAAGGTAAATTCCGCGAAGATTTATATTATCGCCTAAATACAGTAGAAATCCATTTACCTGCTTTACGCGAGCGAAAAGAGGATATTCACTTGATTTTTAGAAAATTTGCTGCCGACTTTGCCGATAAATACCATGTGCCTCCCGTGCGCTTGGATCGCGATGCGGTAGAAGTTTTAAGTGCTTATTATTGGCCGGGAAATATTCGCCAGCTGCGTAATTTATCGGAGCAACTTTCGGTGGTAGAGCGCGAAAAAGAAATAAATGGCAATGTACTTATGCAGTATTTGCCCGATTCTGGAAGAGGTGGTGTGCCCGCTTTGTACAAGAAGGAAGAGGCTACTGCGAGCGGTGATTTTAGCAATGAGCGTGAGATTCTCTACAAGATCTTATTTGATATGCGTAAGGACATTGCTGATTTAAAGAAATTAACCGGCGAGCTAATGACCAATGAGGAAATTAGTGAGGAGTGGAAAAGCGATAATCATTCTTTAATTAACAGAATTTACCAGGAAGATCAGGGGATTGAGCGCAGTGAGTCTATGATACCGCTGCGGAAGTCGAGTCCGAGTATTCCGGTGTATGCAGATGATGATACTACTTTGCAAAGCACTTTTGATGCCCAGCATGAAACAATTGAAGATAGTCCTATTACCCTGCAAGAGAAGGAGTTGGAGATGATTAAAAGAGCTTTGGATCGCAATAATAACAAGCGTAAAGACGCTGCTAAAGAGCTAGGAATATCAGAGCGTACTCTTTATCGAAAAATTAAGCAGTATAATTTATGATGCCGCAAAAATTAAACAAACTCCTATCTGCTTTAATCCTCCTTTTTGGCTTAACGGCCTGCAGCGGCGGTTATAGCTTTACTGGAGGAGACGTAGGAGATGCGAAAACGGTGCGAATCGATTTCTTTCCCAATAACGCAGAACTTATTAAACCGCAGTTAAGCCAGATTTTTACCGAAACACTGCGCGACATCTTCGTGCAACAAACCCCCTTGGAATTGGTAAATAAAGGTGGCGATATGCTTTTTGAAGGTTCGATAATTCGCTATAGCATTGATCCTATTAATGCCCAAGCTTCAGATATTGGCGCGGTAGCACAAAACCGCTTAACGGTGGAAGTGAATGTGCTTTTTACAAATACAAAAGATGAGAAGGCTAGCTTTGAGAAAAAGTTTTCTAGATTCGTGGACTTTGACTCAAACACTGATATTAACCAAATAGAAAGTGATTTGCACGATCAAGTTTGTCAAGAATTATCGGAAAATATTTTGAACTCGGCTATCGGAAACTGGTAAAATTTGAAGACGGAAGTATTTTTAAACCTGCTAGAAGACCCTAAAGGCGTACAAAAAATTGGGGTAGATGAGCTCAGAGAGCTGGCTCTCGCTTATCCTTATAGTCAGGTTATCCAGTTGCTGTATGGTATCCGCCTGCGCTACTCTTCCGAGCATCTTTTTAATCAACAATTAGGTAAGGCGGCAGCTTTAAGTAATGATCGGTCGGTGCTTTTCGAGCTTTTTGAGGATAAGCCTAAAGTGAAAGCAAGTGCCAAACCTTTAGCGTACAATGATATTGTTGAGGTAGAAAAAGCGGAACAAAAGCCCAGTCTAAATAAAGGCGAAGAGGAACTTTCAAGCGATAAGCCAAATGCAAGTGCTTCCGAGTTGTCCACTTCGGTAGATGACAATTTTAATGAAATAAAGGAGAAGGGAACTGAGAATCTGCATCCTCCAATAGCGAATGTTATTCCAACTCCTCCTGTTCCAACTCCAATACCGTCTCCCCCTAAAAAGAAGGTAGAATTTTTAGATGCTAAGCCAGAGGGTTTAGAAAATCTCAGTCCCCAAGAAAGGGTGAAAGCTATTTTAGAGCGCAACCGCCAGCTTCGCCAGCAATTTGAAGAGCAGAAGACTGCTGGGCAAAATGAAGAGAAATTATTTTCAGCACCTACTGATGATGTAGTGGAAGAGATAGTCCCTGAAAAACCTAAGCAAGAAGTAATAGAAAGTACAGCGCCTGCGGCACCTTCAAACGACGAAAAGCTTGTTGAGAAAGAGTCGCTTGAAGCAGAAGAGTCAGCAGAAAATACTGCGACTCGATTTACGGATCTTCAAGAAGAGAAAAGCCAAATTGAATCGGAAGAAATTTCCAATTCAAGGGATAGCCGCGAAGAAGCTAGTTTAGAACAAGAAGATAAGGTAGAAGAATCCCCTCGTGGTGAAGATCTGCCTATTGATATAAGTGATTTGATTCGCCGCAGATATCGCACACGCTTTGAAGTTCAGGCGGAGGAAGAGCAAGTTTCAGAAGCACAACCTGAGCTTGAAAGTGCTGCTGCTGAAGACGAAGAAAGTGATTTAGAAGAACCAACATCAGAGGTCTTATCTAGCGAAAGCGAGATAATAGAAAACCCAGAAATTAAATCTGCCGAAGAACCGAGTGATTTAGGAATGTCGCTCCGTATACGGGGAATTAGGGCACGCTTAGAACGCCTCAAACAAGAGGAAGCGCTGAGCGAGGAAGAAATGGAAGCCCTAATGGAAGAGCATCAGAAATTAGAGGAATTACTCAACTTCTTGCCCGCCGATGATGAGCACGTTTTTGAAGTGGAGGTTTCCGCGGAAAAGGAGGAAGATAATGTTGATTCGGAGCAAAAAGATGCTGTAGTGGCAGAGGATAGTTCTCCAACCGCATCAAGCGAAAGCGACACCGAGAAAGGAATTATTGAGGAGGAAGAAGCTAAGGAAGGGCCTATTGAGAATGTACCTGAAGAAAGAGACTCGCTGGTTGAGGCAGTTGGTGAAAGGGCAGAAATAATGGAAGAAGCAGAAGAAACCCAGGTGTTAAGGCCTGCTGAAGCGACTGAAATTAAAGGAAATAAAGTGGTCGAGCCTGACTTAGATCGGGAGACAACAAGGGAAAATGAGGATATCAATCAAACAGCAGCCAGTGAGGCGCATGTTGAAGAGGAGAAAGCTGCAAGTCCTCCTCCGATTGAAAAATCTAAAGTTGAAGTGCCATCTAGCGAAAGCGCGGAAGAGCCTGGTTTAGAAGATGAGATTAGCAGAATTGAAGCTTTGGCCGAGCGTTTACGTTATGAACGGCAAGGTGTTAAGCCAGCAGGATCTGCTTTTAAAGTGCCGGAAGAGGCAGTTGAGAAAAAGCCGGTAATACCGATTTTTATTCCAGACAGTACAAAAGTTGAGAATCAGCAAGAGCAGGAAGAGAATAAAATTGCTGCCGCACAAGATTTAGTTCACGATTTAGAAGAAGATTTAGCGGAAAGTACCGCAGCTGTAGAAGCAGTTGATACGGAAAGTGAGAAGATTGCGGAAGAAGTAGAAGAGAATCAGCAAGAGTTAGAGCAAGAGCAAGAGGGAGAGCATGGGCAGGAGGAGAATGAAATTGCTACCGCACAAGATTTAGTTCACGATTTAGAAGAAGATTTAGCGGAAAGT
>TARA_R110001592_G_scaffold283770_4_pt1 | contig 92762 bp, 89 predicted proteins | sample TARA_R110001592 | Tara Oceans TARA_R110001592 (sample SAMEA4398387) | marine metagenome | biome: Polar Biome; feature: [SRF] surface water layer (ENVO:00010504); material: water (ENVO:00002006), including particulate matter (ENVO:01000060) such as... | depth 5 m
AGGTGATGAAACGGAAACAGACCCTAGGGGGTTTTGCATAGCATTTTTACCGCGAGTCCCTGCCAATCAGCAGGGCACGCCAGAATGTAAACCAAGGGCCTACAAATAAACTGATGGGTACCCAGCATCGACGGCTGGGTGGAGGCACAATATAGTCATTAGCACGGTCGTCAGCGCCAATGATCAGACGCCAATACTGGCGAGCTTCACCATAATATCCTTTAATACCCCGGCCGTGGTCGGGTGCTCTACCTCAAAGCTAGACACCAACTCCTCAAGCCGGTCCTGCAAACTACTGTCTTCCAACACAAATTGGGGGCCGGTGCCTAACTCGCGGTCAATATCGTCGACCAGAGCGTGTAATTTCGCTCGATTAGCGTCATTTACTGCGAGCACGTCAATTTCTTTTTGGAGCGTAACTAATTGCTCATGCAAGTGTTTTGGATCCATTGCTATTCTCCGCTGCGTTAACCTTGAGCATAGCAAGTCTCACCGGCAACGCACAGTCGAAGATGGCAATGTTGCACTCGGCCTACTCAACTAGTGACAACTTCGCTTCAATAGACGCATGCTTTCTTGATAGCAGGCTTGCAACATTTCTTCTTCACCTGCCGCTTCATAGTGACGTGACAACATCTGCAGCGATATCTCCACGTTGCGGTGCAGCGACAAGCCTCTGCCCTGCGGGCTGCGCAGCACTTTTAAAAGATGATGGTGGACCGCCAGCAAGCAATGCCGTTGCAGGCAACTGTCGCGACAACGGCCAAAACACTCTGCCAGAAAATGCCCCGACACCATATAACGATCAATATTGCTAAGGGTCGGATAATGGTCATTGTTAAGCAACATTTCGCTCAACTCAAAGCTACAGCCCAAATATTTAAGTGCCGCCTGCCAATCCTTCTGAGCAAACGCTTCACGCCCTGCCTCCATCCACTCATCCCAGCGGTGCTCCGCCACAATTTTGCTGCGCTTTAGCTGCTGCCGGTGAGCCGAACATAAAAACTGCATCGCCATAGTGATCCCCTGTCATGTTCTATACGGGAGCAATATTAAATGATAATCATTATCATTTAAAGACCTGAGTTTAATAATTTATGCTTATAGCGACAAGTGGCGAATGACCAGCTAAAAGACCGAATTAGTCATTGCCCTATCACAGCCACTTCGCGAGACTGACGGCAATAAAATAAAAGGACAAGACTATGAGCATCCAACAATTATTTTCATTGCACGGCGACGTCGCCCTTGTCACTGGCGCGGGTCGCGGAATTGGCCGCGCTACCGCCATCGCCTTTGCAGAAAGCGGCGCCTCCGTGATTTGTGCTGCACGAACTCAGGCGGATATCGATGAGAGCGCCGAACTTTGCAATGCCGCCTTGCGTAAATACCACCCCAACAGCGGCGCCAAGGCCGTGTCCATAAGCTGCGATGTCAGCGACGAAAGTGCTCTGGAAAACCTAGTCACAAAAAGTATCGATGTCTTTGGCAAAATCACTATTCTGGTGAACAACGCCGGCGGTGCCTACCCCAACGATCCATTGAAAACCACCGCCAAAACCTTCAATCGCGACTTTAACTTCAATGTCACCAGTGCGTTCAATCTCACTCGACTTTGCCACCCGTATTTGCTCGAACACAATGGCAGAGTCATCAATATTATTTCTGCCTCTTCACGCTATTCCCAGGCCGGATTCAGCAGCTACGGAACAGCAAAAGCCGCACTAGAACAACTTACTAAATTGCTGGCCGCTGATTTTGCACCCTCGATCCGAGTAAATGGTGTTTCACCAGGAACCATATTGACGGAGGCGCTGGGACAATATCTAAACGATGAAGTACAAGAAAAAATGACGGCGCTTACCCCAATGAAGGCGCTGGGGGAGCCGCAAGACATTGCCGCAGCAGCGTTATATTTAGCAAGCAACGCATCGCGCTGGGTAACCGGTAAAATTATTGAAGTAGATGGTGGTGCCGAATCGACCACTTGGCCGTTCTAAACCTCAGTTTTTTCTAAATCCCCCGCTTTCGCGAAGCTCAACGTGTGCTTTTTAGTTGCGTTGCGATTGTGATTGCCGCTGCGTCCATGTGTATAATTGTCGCTGTTTTCATCTGCTGCCGCGAATCATCCAGCTTCGCGGGCCAGCTTCTCCTCTACTTAATCCGCAAGGGTATAAACAAATATGGACGCGAAAGCACTAGAAGAATTGATCGCACAGTATGCACCCAATGCGACCGCCATCGGGATACAAGCAGCCACTGCGCTTACCCTGCTGCTCGTCGGTTACTGGGGCGCAAAATTTATCTCGGGGCTAACCCGCAAATCGATGGCAAAACGCAGTATCGACGCCACGCTTACCAATTTCATCTCCAAATTAGTGTTCTGCATTATCTTTGCTTTGGTTGCCATTCCGGCTTTAGCTGAAGCAGGTATACAAACCGCGTCCGTTATCGCCGCCTTAGGTGCCGCCGGTTTAGCAGTTGGCTTAGCATTGCAAGGCTCGCTGGCGAATTTCGCCGCCGGTGTATTGCTTATCGCGTTCCGCCCATGCCGCGTAGGTGACTGGATCGATGCCGGCGATTGCTCCGGCACCGTGGAAAGCATTAGCTTATTTTCTACTATTTTACTTACCGGCGACTACAAACGCATTGTCATTCCCAATGCCAGAGTAATGAGTGGCCCGATCACCAATTACAGTGTCATGCCCCGCCGTCGGATTGATTTAGTTGTAGGCATCTCCTACGACGCTGACATGCGCACCGCCATTAAAATTCTAGAAAAACTAATTCAAGCTGACGAACGTATCCTTAAAGACCCAGCGTCAACCGTCGCTGTATCGGAGCTAGGCGACTCTTCGGTCAACTTAATTTGTCGACCCTGGGTTGCCACGGCCGACTATTGGCCAACGCGTTGGAAAATGATCGAAGACATTAAAACCGAGTTTGACGCAGCTGGCGTGGGCATCCCTTACCCGCAAATGGATGTGCACGTTCACAAGCAAGACTAAACGCTTTAACCACTGACAGAGAGCGCCTGCGAGTCGCTCTCTGTCAGTCCAAGGCCAACATCTATCTCATCAAAAGGTACACAATGAACTATTTTACTAGCACTCTGGTAGCTGCAGCTGCCACCGTGGCAGCCAACGCCGCATTCGCCCAAGACGCGGCAACTAAACTCTGGAAAGGCGACGTCGAGTTTGGCTATTACCAGCAAGATGGCAATACTGAAGAATCCAGTGTTGTCAGCAAAGCCAATGGCAAACGCAAGAACGGTCAATGGACTTACGATATTTCTGCAGAGGCACAAAATAGTGAGACCACTGGGGTGCGATCTGCCGAGCGTTATTTTTTAAACAATCGCCTGGCTTATGACTTCAGCGAGTTCAACTACACCTTCGGTTACGCGTCCGCTGTTAAGGATCGCTTCAGCGGCTTCGTCTATCAAGCCACGGTGGCTGGTGGCTATGGTCGCCGACTATTAAAAAACGACCGAATTACCTGGGACGCTGAAGTGGGCCCCGGTGCCCGTATGAGTGAATTTGAAACCGAAAGTAACGCCGGCGACGGCCAAATCACCGAAGCAATTCTTCGCATGTCGACCGACTTCGCTTGGGCACTATCAGAAACCGCTACATTTGAGCAAAAGCTAACCGTTGAAAGTGGTGACGAGAATACGGTTTCAAGATCGATTACATCATTAAAAACTAAAATAGTTGGTGGCTTAGGACTAAAGATCAGCTACACCATGGAATACAACGAAATAGTGCCCAACGACACCGTGCATATGGATCGCGAAACTGCGGTTACCGTGGTTTACAGTTTCTAAACGCACTTCCGATCGCTATTTTCGCGAACAAGCCAAATCAGCGATCGAGAATCTAAGCCTAAGAGTGACATGACAAGTTGCGCCGAAGTCAGCCATTTACTCATGTCATTCTTACATTTAAAAAGCGGCTCGGCCGCGCAGCGCCAATAAGAATTTTCCTTTCCATCCCTAAATCCCCCTGCTACCGCTAGCAAACTTTATATATAGCGATCTAACTCATCTTGCAGAGCGACGGTATTCATAACGCGAAGTTGCCCATATGCAAGCGCGATGGTGCCATCTGCCTCTAAGCGTTTTAACTCTCGACTAATGGCTTGCCGCGACACGCCCAGCATTTTTGCCAGATCCTCTTGAGGAAGATGGACATTAATCAACACGCCGGGCTTGTCATCTTCCACGCCGTAAAACCTCAGCAACTCCAATATCCGCTGCGCTAACCGTGCAGCTAAAGGAAAAAGTGCTACGCCTTCGACATAACTCAATGCCAAACGCAGCTTTCGGCACAGCATGGGAATAAAATATTGGTATAGCTCTGGCTTTGACTTGAGCAGGGCGTCGAATCGCGCACTGGGTAAGAATAATACCGCACAGTCACCCATTGCGAAGGCGTCGAGGCTTCGTGGCAAACCATCCAACAGAGATACTTCGCCAATCCAATCCCCTGGCTCCACCAACATGACCAGCAACTCTTTACCGTCTCGGCTGCTATTGCTCAGCCGAATGCGCCCTTGCACCACCCCAAACAGGCCATCGCCGTCGTCACCTTGGGCATACACACACTCGCCATCGGTAAGTTGTTTTAGCACACTCACCGCCATTAACTCTTCCACTACATCTGCGGGCAAGCCTGACAGAAGCGGATTGGCGGCCAGAATTTCACGTTTATCAATCACTATATAGGTCCGTTATGCTAGGGTCTGTTGGCAGTTACGCTGATATCCAACAGTGTAACTTTGTTGACAGATTTTTCGATGCAAAACGTCGACACTGAGCTATAGATTAAAATTGCACCTAATAAAATCGGGACCAGCACCCATGGCAACAAGCACTTCACTCAAAGATCGTGTCTCCGCAGAAGAATGGCAGCTGCGGATAGACTTGGCAGCGGCATACCGCCTTGTCGCCCTTTTTGGCTGGGATGATTTAGTTTTTACCCATATTTCCGCGCGGGTACCTGGTCCAGAGCATCATTTCTTAATTAATCCCTACGGTATGATGTTCGAAGAAATTACCGCTTCGTCACTGGTAAAAATAGATTTGCGCGGTGAAAAAGTTGAAGAGTCACCTTATCCCGTGAACCCGGCGGGATTCACCATTCACAGCGCGATTCATCAAGCCCGTGAAGATGCCCACTGCGTTATGCACACCCATTCTCTAAATGGCGTTGCGGTGTCCGCTCAGCGCGACGGGGTGCTACCCCTGTCGCAGCAGTCGACACTTGTACTAGCCAGCCTCGGTTATCACGATTACGAAGGCATTGCCTTGAATGAGGATGAAAAACCCCGCTTGGTAGCAGATCTAGCAGATAATACCTTTCTGATGCTGCGCAACCACGGGCTGCTTACCGTCGGCAACAATCCCGCGGATGCCTTTCTCTCTATGTATATATTTGAAGCCAGCTGTATGATCCAAGTGCGCGCACTGGCGGGTAATCGCGATTTGACACCCATCAATCCCGCCATTGTTGATGGCGTAAAAGAAGCCGCCAGAATTGTTACCGGCGGACTTTTCGGCGGGATTGCCTGGCCGGGATTACTTCGCAAATTAGACCGCCAAAACCCCGGCTACGCAGAATAAAAGGAACTCACTATGACTACCACAAACAAGGAATTACAGCATTTTAATAGCTTTGCTGAGTTCTACCCCTTCTATTTGGCAGAACACCGTAATACTACCTGCAGACGCCTACATTTTATTGGCAGTACGCTGGTATTAGCCCTATTAATCAGCGTAATTGCAAGCCAGCTGTGGGCCTTGCTCTGGCTAATACCGGTGATAGGTTACGGCTTCGCCTGGATTGGTCACTTCTTTTTTGAGCACAATAAGCCGGCCACGTTTAAACATCCGCTCTATAGCTTCATTGGTGATTGGGTAATGGCCAAAGACATGCTGATCGGCAAAATACCCTTCTAATCACCGCGCCATTTAGGATTTGAACCCCGGCACTTGTTATTTCGACTATGCTGTGTGGTGACATCACACAGTGAACTTGATGAATAGGAGCCGAGATGGACATCGTTCTAGTTACCAGCTTTCTCAAATGGTGCTGCATCATTAATTTCAGCGCACTTCTGTTCAGCTCCCTCGCATTCTCTTTGATGCCAGGCTTCATTTATCGAGTGCACGGCCAGCTGTTCAAACTTTCACAAGACGACTTTAATACCACGATCTATCAGTTCCTAGCCTTGTATAAAGTGCTTATTTTGGTCTTTAACTTCGTGCCGTTTTTAGCCCTCTGGATAGTCCAGAGTTGAGCTTGTTTTTGCCAAGCGAAGATAGTGCGCTAGAATCCAAGACCAAAAATTGTTTAGCTTGGATCATCAATGAAAAAAATCAGCCTATTTGTCCTCTGCCTTTTCTTAATTGCGTGTTCAGGAAAACCGAGCGACCGCCAGATTGAGCAACTAGTCTCAGACCGAATGCTAAGCGACGGCGGTGCCGAAACCTACACAATCTCTGATTTTGAAAAGACCAACGGTCTGCTTAAAAACGAGCAGCTCTATATCGCCGATATTCGTTACCAGCTCACATTTAAAACAAGCTTTGAAGAACTCAGCGAGCAAGTCATAAATACGCCAAGCGAATCTCCCTTCGAGACAGTCGGTGCCGGCTTCAAACTCATGACAATGCGCATGCAATACGGCGACTTTAAGGCCGGTGACGCAGTCACCGTTGAAGATCGCGTGCAGCTAATTAAAACTGAGCAAGGCTGGCGTTTAGACGACTACTAAACAGCGGGAACCAACAGTAGATAATTCACACCACACAGCCAGCCCAATTAGACCAATGCCACGGAATTTAGATATCGTGTAATAAATACTCTATGATGTGACACTATGGAGTCGACGCCCCACTCAAAAATAAACAAAGGGGAAGCATGAGAATGGTCACTAAGGCCCAATTTGCGGCGTGCTTTATCGTTAGTATTGCCGCCAGCCTGCTCGGTTCGGAGGGAGCGCGCGCCGAGGTAAACGGCTTCCAAGATCGTTATTTTGCTGAGGTCGATGGCAGCACATGGATTCTGCAACTTGCACCGAATAAGACCTTCCAATCCCTGGTAACGGCAAAGTTACAGATGGGCGATACCCGTGATCGCTACCTGCTCATGGGCGGGTTGAGCGGTAATCAAATTTCCGGTAGTTATAAACCGATACTCGGCACAACAGCGACCTTTGACGGCGAGCGAAGGTTTGAAATAAAACGTCTCTCTGAAAACAGTCTCCGCCTCAGCCTAAAGGATGAAAGCGGTAAAACTGGCCAGCAATTTGATTTCACATCTAATGCCGCGCAAGCTCCTATTGATAGCGCCATCATCGGAACTTGGCTCACCATCGCCGAGCCTGAAGGCAATTTAGACAAGCCTTACTCTGGTGAGCAATGGGCCGTTCGCTTCATGGAAGATGGCACCCTATGCGAAGACAGTTATACGGTCGACACCCGCAAGCCGCAGGTCGAACAAGATCCGTGTTTAAACACCCAAGCACGTCGCTGGAAAGCCGTTGATGGCAAGATATACACCGCCGACAATGAAGAAAATTGGGCCCTGCAATTCAACTATCGCCTGATGGGAGGACGCATGGTGGTGAGCTATCCCGGCGGTAAACGCCGCGTGGCGAATTTGGCTGACGGCTTAAGATTAAGTGCGGATAGCCGCTAACAACTCCGCCGCGCGATAATCACGGCGACCGCCCTGCTCGGCCAACTGAATCAAATGCCTTATCCGCTCGTTAACCGGCACCGGAATACCGTGTTCTGCAGCAAGCCGTATTACCTCACCATTTAACCACTCAACTTCCGTTTTACGACCCCGCTCCAAGTCCTCCCACATAGAAGACCGCGCCAGTGGATCAATGGCGAGCATAGGTTGCGCGAGTCGTTTAAATATCAAATCTGGCAAGCTCAATACTGCAGGCAGCCACTGCGCGGGTACCGCCGTTAATTTTTGTACTGGAATTTTCGCGGCACTGATCGCCGCCAAGGCCTCACGCTGAGAGGCAGCTAAGCACCGCCGGTAAGCTCGCTGTGAAAGTTGATCTTTTAGGCCAATACCGGACAGGGCATTGATAGGGTTGTTTAAATTTAATAGCAGCTTAGACCAGAGCACCGACAACATATCATCGTGGGTTTCAAAGGGCGTGCCACTCGCTTTAAAAAAACCGGCTAACTCGCGCGCAACCGGCGCATCTTGAATAATAACTTCGCCATCGGTACCCGCGTGAAAACAGCCCTTCTCTCCCTGCACAACATTAAATGCAATCATGCCGGGCAATACCGTATTTCTAGGCATCGCTTGCTGCAAGACCGCCGCATTACCGACACCATTTTGCAAACTAATCACGGTGGCTTTTGAGGCTAACACCTTGGCCAGGTCCGCCGCGATAGCAGCAGTATCACCAGATTTAACCGTAACGATGACGCAATCTCGATCCCCCATCGCGGCGATATCCGTGTAAAAACACAAGCGTGCCGCAGGAATATGGTGATCCAAGCCGCGAAAATCACTAATTCGCAAACCGTGTTCGGCAACCGTTTCAGCTATCCGCTCACGCCCTAAAAAGCTGACATCTGCACCACCCATGACTAATGCGGCACCCACGTAGCAACCGATACTTCCTGCACCCACTATTCCTACTCGCAATGCCATCAACGGCTCCATATGTTTTTATTGTGGACACTATCAAACTATTTGCTCGCGCAATTTATCCCTTAATACCGATAAGCTAGGTCAATTCCATAACTCAATGGATCACCCCACAGCACCGCCCGATCTGCGTGCGGCAGGTTATCGATCGCGTAGCTTTCATACTCTTTATCAAGCAAGTTTTTACCCCAAAGGGCGATACTCACACTGCCATTGGCAAAGCGAATTTCATCTAAGCTCAAGCGGGCATTCCATAATTGGTAGTCACGTAAAATGGTATAGGCCTTCTGAACATCGCCACCACCCAAACGGGTATCCATATAGCTAGTATTGATATTGAGCTGTAACAGCGCAGATTCACCGCGCCACGCAATCCAGTTAGCAGATGCGGTGTAACTATTTACCGGTGCGGCCGAGAAGGCATAACGCTGAGTTACATCGTTGCCAAAGCTATCGATGACTTCGGTAATTTCGGCATCGAGATAGGCGTACTCCATGGTCACAACAAGATCGTCATTAACCAGTGCGGTCACATCAAACTCAAAACCCGACATGCTGGCCCTACCCGCATTTAAAACCTTGGTGTCGGCTATCGTGCCGTTGAGGATAAAGTTCATTTGCATATCGTCGAACTCGGTCCGATAAATATCAGCATTTACCCGCAAGCGCCCTCCCATCCATTCACTCTTTATTCCCAGCTCCGCAGTGCGCGCCTTTTCTTCTCCAAAACCATCGGCAAAGCCAACGCCGTAATCGATACCGTCAGAGGCAGGGCCTTGATTACCGTCTAATTGCGGATCCCGAGTATTAAAACCGCCGCTTTTATACGCCTCAACTAGCTTGCCGTAGATATTGATATCGTCATTAATTTCGTATTCCGTCAATAAACTGAAGGAGTCATCTTTAAAACGACGATCGCCAGAAGCATTGTCAAAACGCCGATCACCCGGCAGACCCGCCTGCATAAAAACAGGACCAAGTACGGGACCAAGCACCGGATTTTGCGCAAGCTCAGCCAACGGCAACACCAATGGCACACCATTCACCGGCGAGTACTCGATGAATACCTCGTCACGCTGGTTTTTTAGGGCGTAGCGATGATCCCGTGAGTGGCGAGCGCCAAGGGTAATATGTAAGCTCTTATTGAAAATATTCGGCGTCCAGGTAAGTTGGCCAAAGGCAGCCATCGCCTGATTATCAACGTCGTATTTCTGACTTAGAAGATTGACGATATGTGCATCTTCAAAACCATCAACGGGTGAGGTCAGCTGCAAGTGGAAAGGGCTATTATCCTCAACCGCCGACTCCTCAAAATAGTAAACGCCCAGGATATACTCTATTCCCCAGTCATCAAGGGCATCACTAAACTGAAATTCATGTGAGCTTTGATGCTGACGAATTTCCGGCCTTACCAATGGCGTCGCACCACCCGTCGCAAACTGCGCCGCTGGCCCATCGTAACTATTGGTGTCCAAGCGGTAATCTGGCGCACCAAGCCCACCGCCCAGGTCGGTGTACGCAGCGTCTTTCAACTCCCGATAAGCACCAATATACTTAAATTCACCAAAGCCTGTATCCGCACTAATAATGAGAGCATGCCCTTCAATATCACTATTTGACGCTTCAAGCGGCGATGTGGTCGCTAATGAGCTTAATCTCGCACTGCCAAAGCGGCTACGCGCTTGGGCACTGTTCTTGACGGCGTTAGACTGACCTTTATTGCCATTGGGATCCGGCGGTGTTACAGCCTGAAAGGTGTAATTGTAATATTCAAGCTCTGAGCGATCATAACTATAATCAAGCCGAAGTTGCTCGCTGACTTCCCAGCCCAAATCAAAACGCAGCCCTTGAATATCGCGGTCACCAAAATCACCACCGGGCCCAGTATTTTCTACAAAGCCATCGCGGCTTTCCGTCAGGTAAGCAAATTTGAACGCCAAGGTATCAGTAAGAGGTAAATTAACACTTGTCTTAGATCGCAACAGCGCTTGATTGCCCGCAGACAATACTTGCGCGAACTCGATTGCCTCGGTATTCGGCCGACGAGTAACCAGGTTAATTGCCCCACCAGTGGTATTGCGGCCGTATAAAGTGCCCTGCGGTCCGCGCAAAATTTCTATCCGTGCCAGCTCAGCAACATCCATCGAGGTCCCGCTCGATCTAGCGATATAAACACCATCGATATATAAGGCCACCGGCGTGTCCTGCGTGACCTGAACATCACCTATGCCAATGCCGCGAATATATATTCGCAGGCTCCCGCCATTTATAGGGAATGGCTCAATAGTCAAACCGGGTACTTTGCTCGCAATATCCTTTAAGCCACTAATGCCTTCTACCGTCAGGCGCTCTTCATTAAAAACGGTCAGTGAAATAGGCGTATCTTGCAGAGACTCGGTCTTCTTGCGGGCACTCACCAACACCTCTTCGAGCCGCAACTCTTCCGCCGCCCAGCCAATATTGGGGCTCAACAGGGAGCCTACTAATGCACTAAGCAATAATAAGGGCCGCGCTGAAAGGGGTTTGTGGACGCCAAGTAGCTTCACCGAAGGAGGAAATCTATTCGCGCATTTAAATGTCATCGCATTCCAATTCTAAGAAGTTATTCTGAGGTGTACGTTTAAATAACAGCGCTTTCACGACGGAATAACAATACCACATGCTCGCCCAACAGGAACCTCAACTTGCCCTAGCGCGCCTCAGGGAAATTGCGGATATCCACCGGCGCTCTCAATGTGTAGTGTCGCCAAAAGAGATAGAATTTGCGCCTAGCAACACCAGATCATTTGCGCTGACAAATTGTCATGAAGCGGTAACTGTTATTGCTGGGAGGCTTTCTATAAAATGACCTTACGCGAATAATAGATATCCGAGGCCTACCTCCCATGCCCGAGCACGTACAGCGTGAAAACAAGATGACTGAAACACTGCCGCCACGGCTGTGGATGCAGACTATTTTGTTTTCCAGCACCTTATTAATTGCACTGATTGGCGTACCTTGGTACGGAATCACTCACGGATTTACATGGACTGGCTGGCTGGGCTTTTTCCTTATTCTCGGCGCCAATGGCATGTCTATTACAGCCGGCTACCATCGCCTGTGGGCTCACAATAGCTACAAAGCCCACCCCATTTTAAAAGTGATGTTTGCCCTATTTGGCGCGGCAGCTACCCAAAACAGCATTCTAATTTGGGCCTCTGGACATCGGCGCCACCACCGTCATGTCGACCATGTTGAGCAAGACCCCTACTCAGCAAAAAAAGGCCTGTGGTACTCTCATATTGGCTGGATGCTGCGTGACTACCCCGCAAGCAGCGAGGACTTCTCTAACGCCAAAGACCTGCAACGCGATAAAATTGTTATGTGGCAACATCGCTACTATCTGCCGTTAGTGTTGTTCATGAACATTGCGCCCGCAGTCGCTCTCGGCTTTATCACCGGTCATATGCTGGAAAACATCCTGCTAGCTGGGGTACTGCGTTTGGTTGTCAGTCACCACACTACCTTCTTTATCAATTCCCTCGCGCACTTTTGGGGCCGCCGCCCTTACACCGACGAGAACACCGCGCGTGACAACGACTTCTTAGCACTTCTTACCTATGGTGAGGGTTACCACAACTACCACCACATATTTCAAAATGACTATCGCAATGGCATCCGCTGGTGGCATTACGATCCTACCAAGTGGCTGATAAAGTCAGCTTCGTGGATGGGGCTCACCTGGGATTTGCGCAAGATTCCCGACTTCAAAATTCAACGCGCCATCATGACCATGCAGTTCAAAAAGGCGGAGCAAGCGCTGCGCAATCGCAAAGGCAGTGATAGCAACCAATTTACCGCGTTTCTAGAACAAGAGTACCAGCTGTTTTGCGACCATTTAAATGACTGGAACGCAGTAAGCCAGCGCTGGATGGAAGCTAAACGCGACAACCTTGCCGCACAAAAAGATGCACTACAGCTTAATCTGGCCGGCAAGAAAGAAAGCCTGCAGCAAAACCTACACGACGCATGGGAACATGCGACTCTGCGCAGCCGCTTAAAAGAATTAGAGTACGCACTAAAAATGCAACGCAAGCGTCTGCAAATGCTGACGATGGAAATGGCCTAACACCCTTTCGGAAACAAATGTCTAATATCGCTCTAGCCTCAATCCAACTGAGGCTAGAGCAATGCTTTAAAGCAGATGGCGCATCCCAACATTTTTTAATCAACTCAACATCATCCTTCATAAACATTTAAAACCCTTGTCTTAGGAAAAACGAATGCTTATTACTGGTGAGTGCTTTTGCGGAAGTGTTAAGTATCAAATAGATGGCAAACTGAAAGACGCGCGTTCCTGCCACTGCTCGCGCTGCCGCAAAACCTTTAGCGCACAGGCATCAGCTTACGCTCTGGTCGACGTCGACGACTTCAGTTGGATTCAGGGACAAGATTTACTAACGAGCTATGAATCTATGCCCAACTTCGGCCTGCAATTTTGCAGCAAATGCGGGTCGACACTCTGCGGCACCCACAACGGGGAAGTACACGGGGTGACACTGGGCTGTATCAACGGAGACCCAGATATTGAAATTGGCTACCACTTATTTGTAGGGTCAAAAGCCAGCTGGGAAGTTTTACCACCGGGCATTACCGCGTTCACTGAAGGCCCAACGGCCCCCAACTGAAACGCGGCCGCAGCGAACAAAATAAGCCCTAAATTCCCGCCAGTATCTGGGGCTCAATCAATTTGACCACGCACATTAAATGCCGGGGAGGTTAACTCGCCCTGCCACAATAGCGTGGCATTACTATCCATTCCCGACATCACAACCGGTGGCCGATAAACCATTCTAAAGCGCTCATTAGGTGCAGCGGCAGCAATCGACGCCGAGCCAGCTACGCCTTCCTGCAATACATACCAACGCGGCAAAGCCGTGTCCAACTCAACGCGATACTCCTCGCCCGGCTCCAAATTAATGACGTCACCCGGCTTAAAAACAAAGGGATTACAACGGGTGTTGGCCATACTATAACGCCGCCCAGTATCGCCTTCAGTTTGCAATGAAAAACCACAGTGCATTTCATTATCGGCCAGCTGTAGCAGTGAATCCGAGACGTTCTTTAAGGTGACAATCAACACCGGACTGCGCGGTGGCGCGCCTTCACCACGATCTTCATTTGCACCAGCAATTTGCTCTAGACGAATTCCAATTCGGCTCCAACGATAATTCGTTAACACCGCACGACCGCTGCGACCTACTGCTAACTCTACCTCCATAGGAATTTGGAGATCATCACCGGAACCGCGCTTGCGCTCAATTTCTATCCCGCTACCCTGCTGCACAAAATACTGTTCAATCCCGTAGCGAACCTGTATCTGACCGCCGCTAGCGTCTCGACTCACCCTACCGCGCAGAAAGAGGCCACCACTGGGCTTGCGATCGCTGAGATAATCTAGCTGGTAGACATCTGTCGAACTGGGTTTCAAAACCGCGTAAACGATAGTTTCGCGCTTTAAGGACTCAGCCGACACCGAAGACCTAAAACGAGTGACATCGATGCTATTAAGCGAATAACTCAATCTTACAAAATCGCCTCGGAAGGGATCGCGTGGATCCACAGGTGCGGTCCGCAAAAATATCCTTTCACCATTGTGCCGAATCCACTCTCGCTCCCCACCCAGATAAGCCAGCACCGCGACCTGGCCTAACACAAGAAGCACAACCAGGATTTTACGCATGGGGCTTCTCCAGTTTTTTACGGGTACTCTGCTTGGAATAGCGCAAGCCGATTAAAAATAGCAACACCCCCAATAGTAAAAAGACGGCGGAGCGCGCCAGTAAGCTCTGGAATAAATCGGTAAAGCGGGCAGCCCCCAGCAGCACTAACATCGCGCAACCCAGAGACAAAATTCGCCCCTTGAGAAACTGGGTGCCGCGATATACGTACAACAAGCCGTAAGCCAAAAATACAATATTAAATATGCCTCTGCTGAAGCCATTCACGTCCAAACCAACTACTGCCGGCAATACCACCACCAATAACACCAGTAGGACTAATCCACTTTCCAACCACTCATCTAGCGTTTCGGGTCGGGTTCTCGATCGCGCAATGGCAATCGCCCATGCGACAACAGCAGCGAATAAGGGCAGGAGCACATACAGCAAACCAAACCCTGCTAGCTGCGACATTCCTAACAGCGGTGAAAGCCCAATGAAGCTACCAATAAAAATCAATGGCAGCCAAAGCGAGCTAGCAACAATCTTGACCACATACGCGCTTTCAGGATACGCGCTCACCGTCGCCAAATTAGCCAGCGCAAAATAGCTAATTAACAACAGCAAACCAACTGCAAATAAATATTTTTCGCCGATACCAAAAACAGTGAAAACATAGGAAAGAGGCAGTGCTAACAACACCACAGCTAGCAGCGAAGCCGAACGCTGCAAGTAAGCCAGCGGCAATATCAACAGGAGTAAGGCACAGCTCGCAAGAGGAATATGCCGACCAAATTCGAAGGTCTCGAGACCGCTCCACAACAGCAATAAAATAGTTGCCAAAGCCGCGTGTGCTGTCGAAGGCAATGCCCAAGCCAAAGCCAATGCCGCCACACACCAAAGCAGAAAGCCATCAGGATAGTGAGCATCAAAATGGTAGATTTGCGCTATTAACCAAATGCCGGCGCCAAAAATCATGGTACCTAATAAATGGAAACTCTCCGTTATCCGAGGATTAGACTTGTCACTTTTCGCCATTAATAAGGCGATACCGTGAGCGCCAACAATCCCTAGTCCGATAGCAGCCATTTTTGCAAAACGGTGCATCCCCTCCCAGTTGTAGGCAAACAACAGAATGACGCCAAGCCCGAAAACGCCTGCGCCCAGAACAGCAAAAATAGCCTTTCCCCACGCGATATCACTTTTCGGACGGTAGGCTACAAATGCTGGATAGCGCGCGTATAAGGTACGTGCCTGTTCATCAGTAATAATACCCTCTCGCAGCCACTGCGCAATTTCGGCGCGTAACCAAGGGTTATTGTTATCCATATTGCTCCCGCAGAATATAATTCGCCGGACAAGCGTCCCAGCTTCTCTCGCATCATTATGAGCAAACGGCTTGCAGTATTAAAGAGGGAAATGGGGAATGTAACTAATCGTGGTTTGCGCTGAGGGTCAAAACTGCGGCATAAAAAAACGGTGTTGTTAAACGTAGTTTATTACGTCCCACAACACCGCAACGCTCAACGCGAACAAAAAAACAAATACAAGCCGGTTATTTCTTAAACCAGAATCGACGACGCTCGATCTTAGCCTCTTCTAAACCGGTCACCACTGCAACACCGAGCAACCTCCATTCGCCGTAAATCATTTGGTAAAGTAGGTCAAAGTTCACCACCTCCGGCGGCACCGCAAACTTACCGCGCATACGCAATAAGCCGGTCTCGGCTATCTGAGGTGAGATTTCGTACTCAGGGTTGAGCAGTAATACACGACTTAAATCGACACCCGACTGGCGTAATCCAGCAAATAGCTTGGCAACATCTTCAGCGCTATTCTTGCGCTGAAACTCTGGAGCCGCTATTTCTCTAAACACCGAATAATTCAAAGTGTCATTTGCCTGCTCAATCGCGATAAATGTTGACCACACGATTTTCGCTGCTTCCCCGGGGTCAAACATCGTGACGTTTTTATCAGCGTGCGCATTCATCACGCTTAGCAAAAAAGCGCACACCATTAACGTCGATCTAAACATATAAAGCCCCCATTTTCCGGGGGCTTTCGTCAAACGTATTACCATGAAGCGGTCATCCCAACACGGCCACCTACAGTAGAATTACTTTTACCGCTGCCGATACCAAACTCAAACTGCACGGTTTCGCTTGCGCGAATTGCACCTGACAGGGCGGTGGCTTCCTCACCTTCAAAGTAGCCTGCTCCGATGCTCAAGGCAAATCTTTGATCGACCGGAACATAAGGTGAACTCATGGCCATCGCTAACGCGATACCGCCGCGGTTCTCCTCGATCGCATCGCGGTTTTCCTGAATCTGACTAAATGTCGCGCCGCCATCTGTCGCCAGATTGCCGTTTGCGTCGGAAGTGACAAACTCAGTGGGACCAGACTGCGCCGAGCGGCTCGCTGCGGAGGTAATACCCGGTGTAGTGTACGTGCTCGAGGCAGTGCCCAAAACCACTTGGTTAGCCCGCGTGGTTGTCGCACCAGCACCGATTGCAACCGAGTTGTCTTGTCCCGCACTAGCACCGTCACCAATCGCAACAGAACGAGCGCCACCGGCTACCGCGGCTTCACCCACCGCTACCGAGCGAACACCATTTGCCTGTGCTAGATGACCCAGGGCCGTTGAGCGTTCCGCATTCGCAGCTGATTGCCAACCGTAGGCAGTTGCACCCGCACCCGTTGCGACAGACTCGCCACCGACGGTCGTCGTTGAATTGCCATTCGCTACCGCCATGGTACCAATAGCCATTGCATCGGTGCCCGTTGCACTGGATTGATTACCAATCGCGACCGACTCAAGGCCCTGAGCAGTGGCTGCTTCGCCGACCGCTGTTGAACGAATACCATCCGCTTGCGCCAAATGGCCCAAGGCAGTAGCACGCTCGGAGTTTGCACCAGACTGCCAGCCAAACGCAGTCGCACCTGGACCAGTGGCGACAGATTCACCGCCTACTGCGGTGGTCGAATTACCATTGGCAACCGATTGCGTACCAATCGCCATTGCATCAATACCTGTAGCCGACGCCTCGTTACCGATGGCGCTAGCCTGCTCGCCCGTTGCAGTAGCGGCTTCGCCCACTGCCAATGTGCGATCGCCGGTTGCAGTGGCAAGGTGACCCATTGCATGTGCGCGCTCACCAGTGGCATTGGATTTCCAACCGTAAGCCGTTGCAGCGAGACCATCAGCCACTGATTCACCGCCTACTGCGGTAGTCGAATTACCGTTAGCAATCGATTGCGTGCCAATCGCCGTTGCATCAATACCTGTAGCCGACGCCTCGTTACCGATGGCACTAGCCTGCTCGCCCGCTGCAGTAGCGGCTTCGCCCACTGCCAATGTGCGATCGCCGGTTGCAGTGGCAAGATGGCCCATTGCATGTGCACGCTCGCCAGTGGCATTGGATTTCCAACCGAAGGCCGTTGCTGCAGTGCCATTGGCAATAGATTCCCCACCAACAGCGGTGGTGGATGTTCCAGTAGCCATTGTCGTATCACCAATTGCCAACGCATCGGCACCATTGGCAATACTTTCATTGCCGATAGCGGTTGCGTTGTCACCCTGCGCATCTGCGTTTTCGCCGATCGCGACTGAACGAACACCGGTCGCCGTCGCTAAATGACCGACAGCCGTAGAACGTTCACCTGACTCTGCACGCCAACCAAATGTGCTAGCGCCTGGACCTGTTGCAACAGATTCACCACCCACTGCGGTAGTGGATGGTCCAGTAGCCATTGCGGTATCACCAATTGCCAACGCATCGGCACCATTGGCAATACTTTCATTACCGATAGCCGTTGCGTTGTCACCCTGCGCATCTGCGTTTTCGCCGATCGCAACTGAACGAATACCAGTCGCCGTCGCTAAATGACCGACAGCCGTAGAACGTTCACCTGACTCTGCACGCCAACCAAACGTGCTAGCGCCTGGACCTGTTGCAACTGATTCACCGCCCACTGCGGTTGTCGAATTACCATTGGCAACGGATTGCGTACCAATCGCCATTGCATCAATACCTGTAGCCGACGCTTCGTTACCGATGGCGCTAGCCTGCTCGCCCGTTGCAGTAGCGGCTTCGCCCACTGCCAATGTGCGATCACCCGTTGCAGTGGCAAGGTGACCCATTGCATGTGCGCGCTCACCAGTGGCGTTCGATTGCCAGCCGTAAGCCGTTGCTGCTAAACCATCAGCAACTGATTCTCCGCCAACTGCCGTGGTCGAATTGCCATTGGCAAGCGATTGAGTACCAATCGCGGTTGCATCAGTACCGGTAGCGGACGCCTCATTACCAATTGCACTGGCCTGCACCCCCGTCGCGTTGGCTGCTTCGCCGACCGCCAATGTACGCTCACCTGTTGCAGTGGCAAGATGTCCCACAGCATGTGCGCGCTCACCAGTGGCGTTCGATTGCCAGCCGTAAGCCGTTGCTGCAGTGCCATTGGCGATAGATTCCCCACCCACAGCGGTGGAAGATGTTCCAGTAGCCGCTGCCGTATCACCAATTGCCAACGCATCGGCACCATTAGCAATACTTTCATTGCCGATAGCCGTTGCATTGTCACCCTGTGCATCCGCGTTTTCGCCGATTGCGACTGAACGAACGCCAGTCGACGTCGCTAAATGACCAATAGCCGTAGAACGCTCACCTGACTCTGAGCGCCAACCAATTGCCGTTGAGCCAGGACCAATGGCCTCAGCTTCACCACCTACCGCGGTCGTGGAATTCCCGCTCGCCACGGCATCGGCGCCAATGGCCACCGCGTCGATTCCCGACGCTTGCGCGCCCAGTAAGTCTGCGTCTTCAGGACCATCACCACCAATGGCAACCGCACCATCATTAATCCCAGGATCTGTGTCTACGGTAACTGCACCGTCACCACAGGCCGTATTGCTTGGATCGCCACCATCATCCGGCGCGGTTATCAGTGTTCCACTGGCATCTGTACACTCAAATGCAGAGCTTTCATTACCCCCCAAAAGCAGCGGCAGTGTAATAACTGCGCTCAATAATGCCCCACGCACTCGCACCTGAAAGGTCGATTGCGTATCTCCAAAAACATGGCGCCATCGTTGTTCACTAATTTTCATTTTTTTGCCTCCATAGGCATTTTGTGGGTCTTAGCTACATGAATTTCTGCCTGTTTAAGAAGCAAATAGGCGAGAAAAGAAAAAGAATAAGGAGAGAAATTCGCTGAAATAAAACGCGTTAGAAGACTTAAATTAAGAAAAGACAGTACCGGCACAGGCATCGCGAGGCGCAATGCGGGATCTATATTCTTTGATTTTCCATGACGAATACGAGTTGAGCACAACCCATCCGGCACTGCGCCAGGTTGCGCAGTGCTCAGCAAGTCCTTATTAGAAAAGCCAGCCATTGTCATATCTTGGGCAAATCCTTTCCCTGAGTATCGCGACAATCATCGTCACATTATTTTTTTATTAGGATGATTACGTGCTCAACTTGAAAACGGATCAGTGCCAGATCAAAAAAATTTATAATTTTCGAAAACGGCTGGATCAGGGGATAGATTACGGCCAGCAAATGAAAAAATGGCGCCACTGAGGGCGCCATCGTATTAATGTGGTACAGAGCATAATTTGGACAAACGCCTAAGACATCTCCTCCATTACTCGCTCGGCGAAACCGTGGCCGGCTTCTGCATAAAGGTTGAAGGTGATGCAGCCCAAACTAATTAACTCCTCTTGCTGGTCAGGAAATCGCGACACAACTGCAATTTTTCCTTTATAGTCAAGATGTTGAAGCATTTTAACAACATCGATATTCTCAGAGTGATTGGTAAGACTAACCAATACCGTCTTGCGTTTATGCAAATCAGCACGCTCTAGAAAATCGCGGTCACTCGCATCGCCCGGCACGCAGGACACCCCAGACAAACGGAGCTTTAGCGCTTTATCGGCACTCTCCTCCACGCCAACAATTTTATTGGGGTAGTGCTGACTCAAATAGTCGTAAGCGCCGCTGCCGATACGACCCATACCAAAAATAACGATTTCTGCATCGCCCAGATCAACGGGCCGCTCCTGAATCAGTAATTCGCTGCGTTCCAATTTTTGCAGGCGACTGGCAAGTCGCCCGTACAGCAGATGAACATGAGTATTGAAAGGCACCGCAACAAATAGGGACAGCGCCATCGCGACTGCCAAGGTAGTAAGCCAGACCGCCGGCAGCTGCCCACCTTTAACCGCCATAGCGGCAACAATTAAGCCAAACTCACTGTAATTGAACAGAGAGAGACCAACGAGTAATGAAGTCCGCGCGCGCAGCCTGAACGTCAATAGCAATAGAAAATAAATCAGTGGTCGAAGGAAAATAAGTAAGCCAATAGCACCCGCAACCAGCAACATCTCACCGCTGGGCAAGCCCGAGTAACCGATGCTGAGAAAAAACGCTGTCAGGAAAATATCTTTGAAATTGATGAGATTTTTATAGAGCTCGACACTCTTTGAAATGTTGGACAGCAATACGCCGAATAGCAGCGCCCCCAGCCCCCCCTCTAAATGAAGCATTTCAAATAATTCAGCACTACCAAGCGCTACCGCGATACCAAACAAAACTAATAATTCACCGTGGCCCGCTTGCTTGAGAAAATAAGCCAAAAGCGGGCGAAGCAATGGTAGTCCGAGCAAGGCAAACGCCCACGGTGACGGTGCATGTTCGGCGGATAAAACCAAATAGCTAACCGCAAAAATGTCCTGCACAATCAATATACCGATCGCGATCTTGGCGTGCAGGGCTGCGCCTTCCCCGCGCTCATCAAAAATTTTGACGGCGAACACGGTGCTTGAAAATGATAAAGCGAAGGCTAACATCCACGCGACCGAGGTTTCCACCTCTGCGACACCGGGCAACAGCCAAGGTAAACTCAACAGCATCCCAGCGGTTAAGGGCACCACAATAGCGGTGTGTAAAGACGCAGTGGCCCAAACTTGTGGCGCAAGTAATTCGCGCAGATTGAGCTTTAATCCAATGGTAAATAGCAGCAGGATAATGCCCACTTCCGACAGCGCATGAATAACTTCGGCGTCACCGAGCTGCAACCCACCTGCCAAGAAACCCGCTACCAGATAACCAAGTAATGGCGGCATACCCACGCGCCTAAAACCCAAACCTGCTACAAAGGCTAATCCCACTATAATGGGTTCTATCATCGATACTTATCCATATCCCGGAGATCTTTGCACGATAGTTATTTTGCCCTCTGCCTGTGTCAGAGTCGTACTCAATCGGTCATTTATGAGTATAAACTCTCTCATTCCGCGCGCCTATTCCTTGCCAGCGAACAAAATTCCGGCTCGTGCAAAGGTCTCCCTATTTTTACAAAATTACGCCTTGCGCGGCGCTTTTGGCAACAATACCGGTGTCATATTTTTGTACTTTATATACTCTGGCTCTGCACCCCAGCGCTTATCTGCGCGCTCTTCTAACAAGGGAATACCACTAACCTTAGTGAGTAAAAAGATGACGAAGCAAGGTGAAAGCAAGCCCAATAGCATCCAGCCATTTAACACTGGTAGTGCAATCACCGCGACGCCAATCCACACCAAAATCTCGCCAAAATAATTCGGGTGTCGCGACCACGCCCACAAACCCACATTAATAAAGTGACCGTCGTTCGCTGGATTGGCGCGAAACTGTCGCTTTTGCCAATCTGCAAGACTTTCAATAAGCATCCCCGCCAGCCAACAACAACTACCCAATAGTGCAAATAAACCAAGGCCGTTTTCGGTGCTGTCGGCGCCAATTGCCAACAGGGCGCATAATTGAATGAGAAATATCCACACGCCCTGCAACGTCCAGGTCAGCAAAAATCTGAAAAAATGCGGTTTAATATCATCAAAACGACCATCACCACCATCTTTCAAAATTCGCAGGAATAAAAAACTGCCTAAGCGCAGAGCCCAAAATAAAATGCAGGCCGCAAGTAAATAACTACGCGCATCTGCCCGCTCAGCTAAGGCAACAACAAATACAACCACGGCAATATTAGTTAGCGCACCAATTAAATCGTAGTAGCGCTCGGTTTGAAAAGCATAGGCATGAAGAAAACCAAGCCACTGCGCAATCATCGCGAGCACCAAAGCCCATACCGGCAGGGCCAGACCATAAGTGGTCGGCATTCCAGACGTAGCCAGCATCGCGATGCCGCCCACCAAGATAAGCAGAGCAAGAATAGGGAACAAACTGCGCATAACAGAATTCATATTGTGGACTAGTTTTCCTTGCCAAAAACTCGCCTAAGTCGCACTTGATACTCGCGCGCTAAGCCGGCGTAACAAAAGGTAAGCGACTCCCGCCGCCTCTTTGAAAGCAAAAATTCCCGGAACATGACTTGTAAATCGCCCCAGTTTCGAACTTCGGCTAAATAACAATATCCGCTGAATTTCAGCACACATCTGGATTGATCATACCTGCTAAGCAGGCCAGCACAAGAATTACCGTCTATATATTAGGTATATAGGCTAAATCTACCGACCAATGATCTTGCCGAAATCAAGTCTTGCCCCTGAGCAAGACATCACGCAGCATAAGAGTCGAAAACACAATAAGGACATAGTAGATGCCAGATAAATCAAAATTACGCGGAGCTAATTTCCCATCTGCCCGCGAGGAAATGCCTAGCAACCAACAGGACATACCTGCAGCCTACCGACTGGCTTACACCGACCAAGATTTTTTATTACGTGAAGAACTGCGCGGCCTGCGCTTTCACTTAGAATTACAAAAGCCCGAAATGGTATTGAAAGAGCACGGCGTTGAATCAACGATCGTTATTTTTGGTAGCGCACGCTTTTTATCACCGGAAGACGCAGATGCCGCACTCAAAGTCGCCGAAGCTGACGGCGAACCAGCCAAGATTCGCGCCGCAAAACGCGAGCAGCGCAATAGTCACCACTATCAGCAAGCTAAACGCTTAGGTGAGCTGATAACATCACATTCAGCAAATTGCGAGGAAAACGAACAACTCTATGTGGTAACCGGAGGTGGCCCCGGTATTATGGAAGCCGCAAATCGTGGCGCCATGGAAGCGGGCGGCAAGTCTATCGGATTAAATATTGTGTTGCCCCATGAACAGGAACCTAACCGCTATATCAGCCCCGAGTTCTGTTTCCGTTTTCACTATTTTGGCATCCGCAAAATGCATTTTATGCTACGGGCAAAGGCCGTCATTGTCTGCCCCGGCGGCTTTGGTACCTTCGACGAATTGTTTGAGGCGCTCACACTGATTCAAACCGGTAAATCCAAGCGTGTACCGATCATTCTGATTGGTCACGAATTTTGGCGTCAGGCAATTAATTTAGAGTTTTTGCGCGACGAGGGCGTCATCAGCCCCGACGACGTCAATATGATTTCTATTGTGGATACTGCGGAGCAAGCTTGGCAGCATATAGTCGACTTCTACCAACTCAGCCCGGGACAATGTATAGGCTGCTAAGCTTGTGGCATAGACAAACCGAGCATTTGGAGTCCATGCTTATGATATAATGCGGAGCTATTTTTCAGTGAAAATGGTTTCGCATGTCCGCCCCTATCGTACGTTTTGAACACATTCGTTTTGCCTACCAACTCGACCCAATTTTAGACAACTTCAACTGGCAGTGGCCGCAGGGCCAGCATGTCGCTATTTTGGGCGGTAATGGCGCAGGCAAAACCACATTGGCCAAACTCATTACCGATACACTGCGCCCCAATAGCGGCGACGTCATTTTTGCCGACAACATTGGCCCCGCTGATATTGCCCATATTTCCTTCGACTTACATCGCGAGTTAATGGAACGCGACCGACGCTTCGACGACAGTGAAACCCGCGACGACGCCTTCGACGTAGGTACCACAGTGCAAAACGTGATACTGCAGGGGCGCACACCCAATGCCGACTTTCATCAGCTGTGCGAGCGCTTAGGCATTAAGCATATTCTTGAACAAGGCATTCGCTTTATCTCGACCGGTGAAAGCCGAAAAACCCTATTAGCGCGAGCACTATTTGCCAAACCCGCCGCCTTAATACTCGACAATCCCTTTGAAGGTTTAGATGTAAAAGCGCAGGCGGAAATGCACAGTCTATTAGCAGAGCTCGTCGCCTCGAGTACCCCACTGGTATTGCTGACCAAAGACGCGAATGACATACCCGATGGCATAGATACCGTTGTTAAAATGGAACACGGCAAAATACTCGGTGAACTCAGTGCCAGCGATGCAAAACAACAGGCGACGGCAGTACATCATTACGCAAAACCCTTGCCAATCACCGAGGCGCCAGCACACCCCTCAGACATGGCCCTGCTTGAATTGAGAGACATCAACGTCAATTTCCGCGGCAAGCAAGTGTTAAGCGATATTAATTGGACCTTGATGCCCAACCAACACTGCTGCATTAGTGGCCCCAACGGCGCGGGGAAATCGACACTGCTAGGCCTATTGTGCGGAGAAAATGACAAGGCCTACGGCCAGCACGTTTTTTTATTTGGTCGACAGCGCGGCAGCGGTGAAAGCATATGGGACGTAAAAGCCCAATTCGGCTTGCTGAATACCAGCATGCAAATGAGCAATTTAAAGCGCACCAAAGTTATCGACGTCGTGGCCTCAGGGTTATTTGATTCGGTGGGTCTGTATAGTGATTACAGCGAAGCGCAGCGGCAGTTGCTGGTGGCTTGGCTAGACGCCCTAGAACTACTGCCGCTAAAAGAACAGCGCTTCGACCGCCTATCCTTTGGCGAGCAGCGCATGGTTTTGCTGGCGCGAGCCATGGTGAAATCGCCGCGGATTTTAATTTTAGATGAGCCCTGCATTGGCTTAGACAATGAACAAAAATCCAAACTTTTGGGGGCGGTCGATCAAATTGCCGCTCACGGTGAAACCCGGATTTTATTTGTCAGTCACCGCAGCGAAGACGTGCCGGATTGTATCAACCAATTTATGGACTTGGTGCCTTCTGACAAGGGCGGTTCCACCGCCCAAATCCGCGAGCGCACTCAGTAAGTGTTCCAAGGGCTAATCAAACACGCCCTTGAACCACTGCCACATTTTCTCGCCATCTGGTGCGCAGCCGCCGTTTTCTGTTGGCGCGCTGCCGCTCATAAAGGGCATATAGCGCGCGCCCTGACACCAGGACTGAGTCAGCTTTCCAGATTCGCCGTCGACCCATTGATACTCCACACCGGCCACCTGCGAAAACGGCATTTGCTCGGTACTCGCCTCGGCCATAAATTGTCGCCACACAGTCAATGCGCCACTGGCGCCCGTTAAGCCAGACGACGCATTATTGTCCAAGCCCATCCACACCACCGCCATATAATCGCCGGCAAAGCCCGCAAACCATGAGTCGCGTGTATCATTACTGGTGCCCGTTTTTCCCGCCACCCGGTAATCCTTGGGCAGTACATTGTAGACACCTTTACCGGTGCCTTCGCGCACGGTTTCCAGCATCGCATACTGCAATACATGCACGGCAGCGGGGTTAACAACCTGCTTGGGTTTTTGCGGATAGCGCGCTAATAATTTACCGTCGCTATCGGTAATCGCATAAATAGTACGCAGCGGCGTGTATTTGCCGTCAGCGGCAATAGTCTGGTACATCGCCGCCACCTCGATAGGGGCTAATTCCGCTGCCCCCAGCAACATCGACGGCACTTGTAACAAGGGTCGCTGAATACCCAAGCGCTGGAACATATCCATCACCTTATCTAATCCCACATCCATTCCCAAACGCGCCGTCGCTAGGTTGTATGAGTGCGCCAATGCCGTGTGTAAAGGCACATTGCCGTGGGACTTACGATCGTAGTTAGATGGCTTCCAAAGTGAGCCATTGGCATTGGGAATAGAAACTGGCTCATCGGATACACGGGTCAGCAAACTATAATAGCGCGGTTGATTAAACGCGGCTAAAAATACCGCGGGCTTTGCCAGTGAGCCGATTGGCCGCAAGGCGTCGAGTGCGCGATTAAAGCCGGCATAGCGCGGGCGTTTGCCACCAATCACCGCAACGACATCGCCGCTATTCACCCGTGTGACCACCATCGCAACTTGCAAATCTTTTTGACGGTCTTCCAAACGTGCTAAGGATTTCACCGTGGCTTTTTCGGCCCGGCGCTGTAAAACCGGATCAAACGGTGTGAAAATTCTCAGGCCGCTATTTTGCAAGTCTTTGCTTTGGTAATCACGGCTGAGTTGACGGCGCACTAAATCCACATAGGCGGGGTAAACGCCATCCAAAGCCGATGACTTAGCGAGCTCTAAGGGCTCTTTTTGCCAAGCGGCCAACTGCGCTGGCGTTAACCAACCCTGCTCAGCCAACTCGCCCATTACGATATTACGACGGTTTTTTGCGCGCTCAGGGTGCCGCCAAGGGTCGTAGTATGAGGGTCCTTTTACCAAGCCAACCAGCATCGAGATTTGCGCAAGATTCAGCTCATCCAAGGGTCGGTTAAAATAATGTCGAGCCGCCAGACCAAAGCCGTGAATCGCGCGGTTACCCTCCTGCCCAAGATAGACCTCATTGATATACGCCTCTAAAATTCGATCCTTGCTGTAATGCATTTCGGTAAGAATCGACATGATCGCTTCCTTACCTTTACGCCACAAACTCCGCTCATTGCTGAGAATCGTATTTTTCACCAATTGCTGGGTGAGGGTACTACCGCCCTGCACCGTGCGGCCCGCCTTAATATTGGCCAAAAATGCCCTCGCGATGCTGCGGGGCGAAATACCGATATGGCTGTAAAAATGCTGATCTTCAACCTGCACCAAGGTTTCGACTAGCATTTGCGGCACTTCAGCTATACTTAGCATAAGCCGATCTTCGTGACGGCCAGGATACACACCGCCAATCACCATCGGGTCTAATTGGTCTTCGGCAATTCGTTCGCCCAAGGTATCGCGCACCACCCCAACCGTGGTCACCGCCATGTCCAATTCTATTTTGCGCGCGGGTCGTTCACCGTCGGCAAAGTCAAAAGGCCGTAAATAGATGGAGAAATGATCACCCTGCCGATTATAGGTTCCCGGCTCGGTAACAAGCTTCCTGGAGCGATAGCCCAGCTCGCCCAGCTCAGACTCAAGCTCATAGGCAGTCAAAATTGCCCCCGTCGCCAATACTAGGGGGCGGGCGTAAACCTTGGCGGGTTGCTCATAACGCTTTGCGTCAAATGCGCCGCGCACTTTCGCGTCACTGTAGGCAAACAAAATAAGCAGCAGGACGATGCCCACCAAGGACACCTTTAAGCCCAAACTCAACCAGGGAATATTCCGAAACTTACTGCCACTGCGCTTAGGGGATTTCTTAGCCATTCATCACAACCAGATAAAATTCATTGATACACATAACACTTTATACATAGTGCTTACAGATACACGACCGCACTGTTGACCAGTATTCGCCAGTTAACGCATTGCAAATCGGTATTCAAACCGGATAATAGCGGCACTTTACCGCAAGTAACTGGCAAATAAGATGAAAAAATACCACCTCTACGGCATTGGCGCTGCGCTTGTCGACACCGAAATTGAAATCAGCGACCAAGACCTGAGTGAGTTAGGCGTTGAAAAAGGCCTGATGACACTCGTTGACGCCACCCGCCAACAGGAACTCTTGGACAAGCTAAGCGGCCATATGGTTCATGCTAGTTTAGCCAGTGGCGGCTCGGCATGTAACTCAATCATCGCCGCAGCTTACTTTGGTGCCAAAAACTATTATTCATGTAAAGTTGCCCGCGATGAGCACGGCGAGTTTTTCATGAATGATATAAAAACCGCCGGTGTTGACGCTGACTTCAGCAGCGAAAAATCCGCCGGTGTCACGGGTAAATGCCTAGTACTGATCAGCCCCGATGCAGAGCGCAGCATGAACACTCACCTTGGGATCAGTGAAACACTATCGATCAGCGAACTGAATGAAGCGGCCCTGAGTGACTCTGAGTACTTCTACGCAGAAGGTTACCTGGTGACATCTGACACCGGCCGCGCCGCGGCGATCGCTGGCCGACAAATTGCCGAGCGCAATGGTGTTAAAACCGCGCTTAGCTTTTCAGATCCCGGCATGGTGAGCTTCTTCCGCGACGGCCTTGCCGACATGCTAGGTGACGGCGTTGATCTGATTTTTTGCAATGAAGCCGAAGCGCTAGGGTGGGCACAAAGCGAATCACTAGATGACGCGGTCCTTGCCCTTAAAAAGATTGGTAAAACCTTTGCCATTACCCTCGGCGCCAAAGGCGCATTAGTGTTTGATGGTGAACAGCTTCACAGCATTGCCGGCCACAAGGTGAATGCGATTGACACTAACGGTGCAGGCGACATGTTTGCCGGTGCCTTTCTCTACGCGATCACCCACGGCCACACTTTTAAGGAAGCAGGTGAATTAGCGAGCCTAGCGGCAGCCGAGGTCGTGTCACAATACGGCCCACGGCTGGCAGGCCCGCTTCATCGTGAGTTATTGGCTCGTATGGCGTAAACCACCACACTCGACACAAAAAAGGCAGCGCTACCAAACCAGCGCTGCCTTTTTTTGTACCTAGACGTTTGCAAATGTTAATTTTTTTGCAAAAACGCCACTAATCTTGGATCAGAAAACATACTGCTGAGCACTTCCACGACCAGCTCATTCACCATTTTACTATTGTGCGAATTGCTCGGCGCATTAAAAAACTTTTGATTCCGCTTAACTCGGTAGCGACCCTCATAGTGCTCATTGCCACGACGGGCTTCCACTTCTACCGTCGCCAGCATATCCATATCGTGGCCCACACCACCTTCTTTGGGATGATCGTAAACCAGTGACGTAAAGATAACGTGTAGGTCCGTGGTATTCGGATTTAAGCTATCAACGTCATAACCCATTGCTGCCATGTAAGACGATAAGGCCTTCTCGACAGGCAAGGACAAATCATTTGCCAAGGTGATCACCGAAGTGTCCCGATAGATGCCGCCGCGGCTACCCAGTACTTTATTGACGCGTTTATCACTAACTCGAATATGAACTGGGCTATCACTACCATTCGCTTGCGTCGGCGCCGGAAATTCAGGCGCGACTTTAATCGCTTGCGGGCTTTGCGCGCACGCCGTTATCAGCAATGCGGTGGCCAAAACAAATCCTTTCATCACAGTTGTATAGCTCATCTTTTATCCTTGGGATAACAAGTCACGTAAGTCAGTAATCGCGGCGTTGGCGCGGGTAATATACGACGCCATAACGAGCGAATGATTGGCAAGCAAACCGAAACCACTGCCATTCAATACCATTGGGCTGAACATTGACTGCTGGGTTCCCTCTAACTCGCGAATAATTTGTCGCAAACTTACCGCCGCATTTTTGTTGGCAAGCACGTCAGCAAAATCCACTTCCACCGCTTTCAAAAAACAAATTAAGGCCCAAGCCGTGCCGCGCGACTCGTAAAATACATTGTCTATTTGCAGCCACGGTGTTTTTACACGCTGCTCACTGACAGTAGGTGTCGACTGCCGCGCATTGGGGTCATTTGCCAAGTCAGTATTCAAGCGCGGACGCCCAACACTGGCACTTAAACGCTGCGACAAACTTCCCAAACGCGACTCCACCCCCGCCAACCAATAACGCAAATTGTCGGCCCGCGCATAAAACTGCGCCTGCGGATCATCTGCATCACTCAAACGTTTGCGGTAAGCTTTTAAATATTTAATACCCTGCCGGTATTCAGATTCAGAGGCGGGCACGGCCCAACTATTGGTCGAGAAGTTAAAACGCGGCTCAGCTTTCGCAAGATCGCTGTCTTCTTGAGATTGCGACTGCGAACGACTAAAGCTTTCACGCATAGCGCGGCTCAAATCACGCACCTGAATCAATACGCCGTACTCCCAAGCCGGCATATCGTCCATAAAAATGCCGGGCGGGGTCACATCGTTGCTCAAAAATCCGCCGGGCTTATCCAATAGCGACTCACTGACATCTATCAATGCTGAGGTAGTCGCGGTGCCCACTACGGCAAGGCTTGAGTTCTGCTGTAAGTAACGAGTCTCTGGCATATCTGGAGTAAAGCTCCAGTACACCCCAAACACGATTACCAACAAGATATAGAGAGGCAGCACAATTGCCGCAACCCGCCACAACACACCGTTACCCACCCAGTCCTGCATGGCCTCTTTCGTTCGCGAAAATAGTTCTGCTATTTTTTGCTTAATCATGGGTGCATCCCTGAGTGTTCTTTAGTAGCCGTTGACTCTTTTAATACGCTAACCACCGGCGCAACTACGGTAACTTCCTGACCACTGCTGGTTTTAAGACTGAAACTGACTTCCTCACCATCGCGCACTGGCCGCGTTATGTTTATAAACATGAGGTGGTATTTGCCAGGAGCAAACACAAAGCGCTCTCCGGCGCCAATCGTCACCGATGCTTGCTCCTGCATTAACATCATGCCATCGCGATGCTGGTGACTGTGAATCTCAATACGTTCTGCGGCATCAGATTCACCCGCCATCAATTCAATGGGCTTGTCGCTGGTATTTACCGCGGTAAAAAATGCGGCTGTATTGCGCTGAGTAGGCGGTAAACCGCGTACATAGGCATCGTTAATTTCCAGGGTATGAGCCAGCAATGGCGCCAGCGCCGCTGCCGCCAGCATTACCCTCCCAATCTTTAGCACAAAGCCCTCCTCGTCATATTCCTAAGCGCCACTCTTTAGCACCAAAACACACAAATGCTGTCGTAAACTGCACCTTACGTGGGAGCAAGGTTATACTCCACCGTCTAATGCAGCTAAATTCAGCAATATCTGCTCAATAACAGTTTCCGTAACGTATCATAACGCCACAACCCTAGTGATTGTATTTATGAAGCAGTTTTTATTATTGGTTATTTTGCTACTTGCCGGCACAACGCAGGCGGCGAACGACTTTTTCTCCACATCTGCGATCGATGGCTTCGATAATGACAGCCCACAATTTTTGCCAGTGGAAGAGGCCTATCAATCACAGTTAGTGTGGAATAAAAATCAATTACTAATCAGCTGGACAGCAGCCGAAGGCTACTATTTATACAAAGAACGTTTTGCCCTAAAAGCAACAATCGGCGGCGAGCCAGCACCGCTCGGTGCCGACCTCGAAGCAGGCAAGCTAAAACAAGACCCTAACTTCGGCGAAACCGAAGTCTATTACTACAGTACCACGATCACACTGCACAATTTTCCCACTGAGCCCTTCACGCTCAGTGTCACTTCACAAGGCTGCGCAGATGCGGGCCTCTGCTATCCACCACAAACCCAGTACTACGCGGTCGACAGCCAGCGACAAACCGTCACCGAAATAGAAAAACCACTGATCGGCAGCCCAGCTAAATTTATCACCCTGTCAGGAAGCGACGACACGGATAGCGCGCTATGGCTCATCCTTGTTTTTGCAGCCCTCGGCGGCGCAATCCTTAACCTCATGCCCTGTGTGTTTCCAGTACTGGGCTTAAAGGTCTTAAGCTTTACCAACGCCAACAACGGTAGCCCCTTAAAACACGGACTAGTATACAGTGGCGGTGTGGTGCTCAGTTTTATCGCCGTCGCTGGGCTCCTCATTTTTTTACAGCAAGCTGGGCAGGCCATTGGCTGGGGATTTCAATTGCAAACCCCGTGGTTTGTTGCGCTTCTTGCCTGCTTATTCTTCGCTTTGTCACTCAATCTATTGGGGCTTTTTGAACTCGGCACTAACCTCTCTAATATAGGCAGCGATCTCAGTCGAAAAAGCGGTTATAGCGGCAGCTTCTTTACTGGGGTACTCGCCACCATCGTAGCCAGCCCATGCACCGCTCCCTTTATGGGCACTGCGGTCGGCTTTGCCGCCAGTCAGCCACCAGTTGTCGCGCTGCTGGTCTTTGCCTTTATCGGCATCGGCATGGCGCTGCCCGTGCTATTACTCACCCTCTTCCCAGCCGGATTGCGGCGCCTGCCCAAATCTGGCAGCTGGATGATTAGCCTGCGTCAGCTATTAGCATTTCCCTTGCTCGCGACCGCCATCTGGTTACTATGGGTCAGCGGCCGCCAAGCGGGTGTGGACGGCATGATCACGACGCTTTCCGCTTGGTTGTTGATCTCGTTTGGTGTGTGGCTGCATGGCAAAGGGCTAAAATTAGTAGCCGGTCTTATCGTCATTGCGGCTGTTGCCATGGTTTTCATCAAGCTGACCGAGCAACCTGACGCGGCGAATTTAAAAAATGCTAACTTCGACAGAAGCGAAATCCAGCGGCTGCGGGAAAATGGTCAAAACGTCTTTCTCGATGTCACCGCTGATTGGTGCATTACCTGCGCCGCGAATGAAAAGCTGGTGCTTCATACCGATAAAATTCGCGCGGCATTTGAGCAGCATAATGTGCACTATTTAGTCGCTGACTGGACAAGCTATGACCCCGGCATCACTGCACTCCTGGCGGACTATAAACGCAATGGCATCCCCTTATATATTTACTACCCCGCCGACCCGAGTGCCGCGGAAATCATGCTGCCACAAGTACTAAACAACGCGATGATTATCGAGCTGCTAAACAGATACGATTAGCCGCCACCAGTGTTAGCACCGAAAACACTGGCGTCGGCAAAATTCCAGCTAACTTCTGTAAACTTGCAGACAACTGGACGCTATCTTAAAAAATTCACGAGATGCGTTGGACTCGAAAAAACAAATAAGGCACAATCGCGCTATACCCTGAATGACACATTCAAGCAGCAACTTATGGCATCTATACTCGTTCTACACGGCCCAAATCTGAATTTACTCGGCACGCGTGAACCCGGCGTTTACGGCAGTGACACGCTGGCAGATATCGATGCGCAATTGCAGCTCAGCGCCAAAGAGCGCGGCCACCACCTGCAGTCCATGCAAAGCAATGCCGAATACGAATTAATTGACCGCATTCACCTTGCTAGGCCAGAGGGCATTAATTTCATTATTTTTAATCCGGCAGCGTTCACTCACACCAGCATTGCGCTGCGAGATGCCTTGCTGGCCGTCGATATCCCGTTTATCGAAGTGCATCTTTCCAATGTGCACGCGCGGGACAGTTTTCGTCATCACTCCTATTTTTCTGACATCGCTCGTGGCGTTATTTGTGGGCTGGGCGCACAGGGCTACCAGTTCGCACTTCAAGCAGCGATCGATCAGTTAAACCAATAACATCTTTAAACTTAAGCCATTCAAGAGAGCAACTATGGATATTAGAAAAGTAAAAAAATTGATCGAGCTACTCGAAGAGTCGAACATCGATGAATTAGAAATTAAAGAAGGCGAAGAGTCAGTTCGCATTAGCCGCAACAGTGCCGCCAAAGGTATGCAAGTTCCCCAGTATATTAGCCAGCCCATGATGCAAGCACCCGCTGCTGCACCAGTTGCCGCACCTGCCGCTGCTGAAGCACCTAAAGCAGCTGAACCAAACGGCCACATTATTAAATCGCCTATGGTTGGTACTTTCTACCGCTCGCCATCACCGTCTTCTCCCGCATTTGTTGAAGTCGGTCAGCACGTCAAAGTCGGCGACGTTATCTGTATCGTTGAAGCAATGAAAATGATGAACCAGATCGAAGCCGACAAATCCGGCGTGATTGAAGCCATTCTTGTCGATGACGCAGAGCCAGTTGAGTTCGATCAATCCCTGATCACTATTGTGTAAAACGGGTATACCCGGAACAGCCAATTGTCCGATCAACGCACCCAAAAGGGATTGAGTCCAAATGCTTAAAAAAGTAGTCATTGCCAACCGTGGCGAAATTGCATTGCGTATTCTTCGCGCTTGTAAAGAGCTCGGTATTAAGACCGTGGCAGTCCACTCCAGTGCTGACCGCGATCTAATGCATGTTCGTCTAGCCGATGAGTCAGTTTGTATCGGCCCTGCGCCGTCGCCAGCCAGCTACCTGAACATCCCAGCCATCATCAGTGCCGCTGAAGTCACTGACGCGGTAGCCATCCACCCCGGCTACGGTTTCCTTGCCGAGAACGCGGCATTTGCAGAGCAAGTGGAAAAAAGCGGCTTTGTATTTATCGGCCCTACCCCCGATATTATTCGCATGATGGGTGACAAAGTCTCCGCCATCAAAGCCATGAAAAAAGCGGGCGTGCCAACGGTACCCGGCTCCGACGGCCCCATTACTGAAGACAACGAGCACACCTTGGCCGTTGCAAAACGTATTGGTTACCCCGTTATTATTAAAGCGGCAGCAGGTGGCGGTGGCCGTGGCATGCGCGTTGTTCACAGCGAAGCTGCACTGCTTAACGCGGTCTACGTTACCCAGTCAGAAGCCAAGGCGGCCTTTGGCGACGACACCGTGTACATTGAGAAATTTCTTGAAAACCCACGCCACGTCGAAATTCAAGTACTAGCCGATGGTCAGGGCAACGCGATCCACCTTGGTGACCGCGATTGCTCGCTGCAACGCCGCCATCAAAAAGTACTTGAAGAAGCACCAGCCCCCGGCATACCAGACGAGATTCGCAATCAAGTTGCAAAATCCTGCGTTGATGCCTGCATTGCCATCAACTACCGCGGCGCGGGCACCTTCGAGTTTCTCTATGAGAACGGTCAATTCTTCTTTATCGAGATGAACACCCGTATTCAGGTTGAGCATCCCGTCAGTGAAATGGTGACCGGTGTTGACTTAATACGGCAGCAGCTACTTATTGCCGGCGGCGAGAAGTTATCGATCACCCAAGACGATATCAAAATCAAAGGCCATGCCTTTGAGTGCCGCATCAACGCTGAAGACCCTAAAACATTTATGCCCTGCCCTGGCCTGATAAAACACTATCACCCACCAGGCGGCCTGGGTGTACGGGTCGATTCACACCTCTACAGCGGCTACACCGTGCCACCTCATTACGACTCGATGATTGCTAAAATCATCACCTGGGGTGACAGTCGTGAAATCGCCTTAAGCCGTATGCGCAATGCGTTGGACGAGCTGGTTGTTGATGGTATTCGCACCAACACTGACCTGCACCGCGACCTAGTTCGCGATGCGGCATTCAAAGAAGGCGGCGTCAGCATTCACTATTTAGAGAAAAAACTTAAGCTCTAAGCAGCCTAAGTCTGTAACATATCAGGGGCCTGTTTTCGGATAGGCCCCTTTTTTATTGATAAGACTTACCTTCTCTCAACGACACGAGCACTCCATGACTTGGTTACAACTGCGACTCGACGCCGACCCAGCCACCGCTTCTACACTGGAAGACGCGCTCTTAGAAATTGGCGCCGCCGCGGTCACCATGGAAGACAATGCCGATCAACCTGTGTATGAGCCGGGCGTCGGCGAAACACCGGTTTGGCAACACACCCGCGTTACCGGCCTCTTCACCGCCGACACCGATATGACTGCGGCACTGGCCGAATTGCAGGGGCAGTACGGCCAAGCCTTGCCCCCACTTCGCATAGAAATTTTGGAAGACCGCGACTGGATACGAGAGTGGATGGATAGCTATCACCCCATTCAATGCGGCGAGCGCTTGTGGATTTGCCCGAGCTGGCGAGAGCCGGTAGATCCAAATGCGGTGAACCTGCTACTCGACCCCGGTCTTGCCTTTGGCACTGGCACACACCCGACCACCTGGCTGTGCATGCAGTGGCTAGACCAACAAGACTTAAGCGGACTTACTGTCATCGACTACGGCTGCGGCTCCGGCATTTTGGGCATCGCCGCGTTATTACTTGGCGCTGATAAAGTCATCGCAGTAGACAACGACCCGCAAGCACTGCTCGCGACCCGTGACAACGCTCGCCGCAATAATATCGACGATGCCCGTATAGAATGCTTCCTGCCGCAAAACATTCCAGCGGGTTTGCGGGGTGACATGGTGGTCGCGAATATCTTAGCGGGGCCGCTAACTTCGCTAGCACCTAACTTAGCCGCCACCTTAGATGCAGGCGCCGCGATTTGTTTATCCGGTATTTTACAAAGCCAAGCAGATGAACTCATGGCCTGTTATCAACACTGGTTTAGCCAGCTGACCCTGACCACGAAAGAAGAATGGGTTAGGATAGCGGGCAATAAAAACAATAGTTAGAGTGAAGAAATTCGTCGATGCCAGCAGAAAACATCACGCCAAAAAGTATCCAATGCCCGAAATGCGAGACTCGTTTTCGGGTAAAAGCCGAGCAACTACTCCTCGCCGACGGCTTAGTTAGGTGCAGCGTATGCATGAGCATCTTTAGCGGCATTGACGACAACACCAGTGCATCAATACTACTCACAGATCTAGACGACGACACCCCAAGTGCTGAGCACGAGGTAGATGACGCACCCGCACCGAAAGCAAACACAGAGCTCAGCGCGGAGGACGACGAAAACGATGACAGCTCACTGCGGGGCGCCCCTCCCGAATTAGACCTTCTCAGTGGATTGAGCACCGTCAACCACGACTTTGAGCACCACCAAGCGCGCCAAAACAAGATCCAATGGTTTTGGCTGCTTGCCAATACCGTCGCACTGCTGGTTCTCGTCGTACAAATAGCCCTCTGGCAAAAAGCCGCCTTGTTCAACAGCCCCATAGGTGACGAACTGCGCAAACTATGTCCATTGCACCCAACACTGTGCGAAGACAAGCCAACTCAACGCAGCTCCGCCGTCACCGACGTTATTAGCACCAAATTAATAGTTCGCAAACACCCCACCACTAGCAACGCCTTGATGGTCGACACCATACTAGTCAACCGCGGCCCTGCCAGCACAAGCTTCCCCGAACTACAGCTGCGCTTTAGCGACATCAACAATCAAACCGTCGCCAGCCGCACGTTTAAACCTGCCGAGTATCTTGCAGGGGAGCTGAGCGCCGGCGCTAGCTTGGCGAGCCAGCAACCGGTGCACATCGCGCTCGAAATAGTTGACCCCGGCCCACAGGCAGTCAACTACCAGTTACAGCTGATGCCGTAAAGCCTATTTTTTTACACTCAAAACTGGTTATTTTCTGAGCGCAAGACTTCCGATGAAGTCTTTGAACGAGTATCATAGCTGCCCTGTTTTCCCACGGTTAATTTCCCTTCACAGGGCATGGCGATGATCCAGATTGGTCCTCACAAGCTTCCTGCCCGTGCCGTATTGGCGCCAATGGCGGGCATTAGCGATCTGCCGTTTCGCCGCCTGTGCCGCGAGTTCGGCGCTGGCCTAACCGTGTCGGAAATGCTGATTAGCGACACCTCGCTGTGGGACAGCCGTAAAAGCCATCTGCGCTTAGCCCATGACGACAATGGCCCACGTGCGGTTCAAATCGCCGGGGCTGACCCTTTGATGATGGCGGATGCAGCGATACGCTGCGCAGACATGGGTGCCGATATTATTGATATCAATATGGGCTGCCCCGCAAAGAAAGTCTGTAAAAGGGCTGCTGGTTCGGCCTTGTTGCGTGAGCCAGATTTAGTAAAAGATATTTTAAGCACCGTGGTCGCCGCCGTAGATGTCCCGGTGACATTAAAGATTCGCACGGGCTGGTCACAGGATCAGCGCAATGGCATCGACATTGCCAAACTTGCCCAAGATTGCGGCATAAGCTCTTTGGCAGTGCATGGCAGAACCCGCGAGTGCCGGTTTTTAGGAAGTGCGGAATACGACACCATCGCCGCAATTAAACAGGCCATCGATATTCCTGTGTTTGCCAACGGTGATATTTGTTCAGCACAGCAGGCAAAACAGGTTTTAGATTACACCGGCGCCGACGGTGTCATGATTGGCCGGGGCGCACAGGGAAAACCGTGGCTGTTCCGGGAAATCAACACGTATTTGGCGACCGGGGAGTTAGCGAAACAGGTAACAACGACAGAAATAAAGACCGTATTGTTGAGTCACATCAGCGCCCTTCACCATTTTTACGGTGAACAAAATGGACTGCGTATCGCGCGTAAACATTGTGCATGGTATTTGCAGGAGCTCGACCCCAACACTGGTTTTCGCGGTTTATTTAACCGCCTAGAGTCAGCCAGTGCACAACAAGATGCTGTACATCGCTACTTTGAACAGCACGAACAAAACCTACAGGAAGCAGCCGCATGAACCTAAACAGCATTGACACCGCCCCAGTCGCCGAAGCCTCCACCGCGACGACTGCTGCCAACGATGACATCAGCAAAGCCAAAACGCTGCGCGACAGTGTCGCGATCGCACTCAACAACTACCTCGCCACCCTCGACGGCCAAGACGTCTGCGACGTCTACAATATGGTGCTGTCGGAAGTGGAAGCGCCTTTGCTCGAAGAAGTGATGCGCTATACCCGCAACAACCAAACCCGCGCCTCGCAAATGCTAGGCCTAAACCGCGGCACATTGCGTAAAAAGCTCAAGCAATACGACTTACTGTAAGCCCCAATTTTGAACGGCTCCCGTTCGACGTTTTTTTAAACTCAAGGTGACTCACAAGGCATGACTACAGACAACCAGGCCCGCCCCGTTAAACGCGCCCTCATCAGTGTTTCTGATAAATCAGGCATCGTCGATTTTGCCCGCGAACTCACACAAATGGGAGTCGAACTGCTCTCTACCGGCGGTACCTATGCCCTGCTGAATCAAAATGATATCGCGGTAACTGAAGTCTCTGACTACACCGGCTTCCCAGAAATGATGGACGGCCGCGTTAAAACCCTACACCCCAAAGTACATGGCGGTATCTTAGGGCGCCGCGGCATTGATGACGGCGTAATGAGCGAGCACGGTATTGACGCCATCGACATGGTTGTCGTCAATCTCTACCCCTTTGAAGCCACGGTATCTAAACCCGGCTGCACGCTTGAAGATGCCGTTGAGAATATCGATATCGGCGGCCCAACCATGGTTCGCGCTGCGGCCAAAAATCACCGTGATGTCGCTATTGTAGTTAACGCCACTGACTATCAAACCATACTCGACGAGCTGAGCACTAACAGCGGCTGCACCTTGCACGCCACGCGCTTTGACTTGGCGATCAAAGCCTATGAGCACACCGCCGCTTACGACGGTATGATCGCGAATTATTTTGGCCGCTTGGTTCCCGGCGGCACCGAAAAATTCCCGCGCACTTTTAATAGCCAATTCATCAAAGCGCAAGACATGCGCTACGGTGAAAACCCACACCAAGACTCGGCATTCTATGTAGAGCGCCACCCCAGCGAAGCCTCGGTGGCCACCGCGACTCAGTTGCAAGGCAAGGCATTGTCATACAACAATATCGCCGATACCGACGCCGCCCTAGAGTGCGTGAAGTCATTTGTAAAACCTGCCTGCGTCATTGTTAAACACGCCAACCCCTGCGGCGTCGCAGTGTCATTAAACGGTATTAGCGAAGCCTATGATTTAGCCTTTGCCACCGATCCTGAATCTGCATTTGGCGGTATTATCGCCTTTAACCGCGAACTGGATGCGGCCACCGCCAAAGCCATTTGCGACCGCCAATTTGTCGAGGTGATCATCGCGCCAAGTGTTAGCGATGAAGCCGCTGCCATCGTCGCTGAAAAGAAAAACCTGCGTTTGCTCGCCTGCGGTCAGTGGGGCGCCAACAACCCCGCCTTTGACTACAAGCGCGTGAATGGCGGCCTATTAGTGCAAGACCGCGACCTAGGCATGATCACTGAAGCAGATCTGAAGATCGTCACCAAACGCCAGCCCGAAGAAAGCGAAATTCACGATATGATCTTTGCGTGGAAAGTGGCCAAGTTCGTTAAATCAAACGCCATCGTCTACGCAAAAAATCGCCAGACTATCGGCGTCGGCGCCGGCCAAATGAGCCGCGTTAACTCTGCGCGTATCGCGGCGATCAAAGCTGAGCACGCCGGTTTAACAGTGAAAGGTGCGGTAATGGCGTCTGATGCCTTCTTCCCCTTCCGCGACGGTTTAGACAATGCCGCCGCCAATGGCATTAGCTGCGTCATCCAGCCCGGCGGTTCCATTCGCGACGACGAAGTCATCGCCGCAGCCGACGAGCACGGCATCGCGATGGCCTTTACGGGCATGAGACACTTTAGGCATTAAAAGGCTTACGCTGGACGTCTGGCGTCGGACGTAAAAAGTAAATAAAGCAGGCGGCAAAGCCGCCCTACTTTTACATCAGACTTCCGACCTCTGACACCCGACCAAAATAAACAAACTCAGCGTGCGGACCAAAAACCCCGCACCAACGGAACAACAACGTAATGAATGTACTCATCATCGGCAATGGCGGCCGCGAACACGCCCTCGCGTGGAAAGCAGCCCAATCACCCCAAGTTGAAACTGTCTACGTTGCCCCAGGTAACGCCGGCACGGCCCTCGACTCAGGGGTCGAAAATGTCGCCATCGCCATAAATGATTTTGCAGCTCTGGCACAGTTTGCAGAGACGAATAATGTGGGACTCACCATTGTTGGCCCCGAGGCTCCACTGGTTGAGGGCATCGTGGACTACTTCAATGAGCGCAAGCTTCCCTGTTTTGGTCCGACCAAAGGCGCGGCACAACTAGAAGGCTCAAAAGCCTTCACGAAGGATTTTCTTGCCCGCCACAACATCCCCACCGGCAGCTACCAAAACTTCACTGAACTAGAGCCTGCACTGGCTTATCTTCGCGAGCAGGGCGCGCCCATCGTGGTGAAAGCTGACGGCCTAGCCGCGGGCAAAGGCGTCATTGTGGCCGAAACCCTTGCGCAGGCCGAAGACGCCGTGCGCGATATGCTATCGGGCAATGCCTTTGGCGATGCCGGCTGCCGCGTGGTCATTGAAGAGTTTTTAGAAGGTGAAGAAGCCAGCTTCATCGTGATGGTCGACGGCGAAAACATTCTGGCCATGGCCACCAGCCAGGATCACAAGCGGGTTGGCGACGGCGACACGGGGCCAAACACCGGCGGCATGGGTGCATACTCACCCGCGCCAGTAGTGACGCCCGCTATTCACCAACGCATCATGAATGAAGTCATCATACCGACAGTAGAAGGTATGGCCAGCGAGGGTAATCGCTATACCGGATTTCTATATGCCGGCCTAATGATTAACGCCAATGGCGACCCCAAGGTCATTGAATACAACTGCCGCTTTGGCGACCCGGAAACTCAGCCCATTATGTTGCGCCTGCAATCAGATATTGTCGCGCTGTGCCTGGCAGCCCTAAACGGTAAATTAGATTCCACAAACGCTGATTGGGACCCTCGCCCCGCCGTCGGCGTTGTCCTGGCGGCGGGGGGTTATCCTGGCGCCTATAATAAAGGCGATGTGATTAGCGGCATTCCAGCCGGTGATGCCAACGGCAAGGTATTCCACGCTGGCACCCAACTTGAAGACGGCAACTTAGTGACCAATGGCGGTCGAGTACTCTGCGCAACAGCGATGGGCGATACGGTTAGTGCAGCACAACAGCTTGCCTATTCGATTGCCGAGCAGATAAAGTGGAAAGATGCCTTCTACCGCACTGACATTGCTTACCGCGCGATTGCCCGAGAATAAACCCTTGGTAAAACAACTGCTGTGCGCGGTCTTGTTACTGCTATCGATTGCCGCGCACGCAGCGCCAAGCTTAACAGTGAGTCAAAATCAGGGGGAAATCTCACTCGACGACTTCAGCGACATTATTGAAGATAACGGCAAACTTTACCGCATTGCGGATATTTTAACCCCGGAAGTCGAACGCCAATTTCGGCCAACTGAAAATGGTGATTTCAATTTATCCCGCGAAGTTGGCCGCTACTGGTTTCGTTTCACACTGAGTAACAACAGCAGCGAAGTAGCTCGACAACTACTGCAAATTACGCCGGTGGATCTCAGTGCCGCGCAACTATTTGACAAATCCGGGCAGCAAATTTCTGCCATGCCAACAGAGGCGCTGATACGCGCAGAAACATTATTTGCTCTCTTTTTAAATCCGCACAGTACCCAGACGTATTACCTCGCACTTGAATACCCCCGCGACCGCCAGTTATTGCTGTCATTACACGACTACGCCAGCTTCCTAGGCAGTGTTAGTAAACGGGAATTTCTCAACGCCCTGTTTTTTGGCACCCTCGGGCTGTTATTTATTTTCGGTCTAATCAGCGCCTCACTCCGCACTGACACGCTGTTTTTTACTACTGCAATCTATGCCCTACTGATTATTTTTGCGCAAATGGTCGCGTGGGGCTATATCGGTTCACCACAGGGTTTGCTGCCACCTTGGGATGGCTACACCCTAATTCTTGTTATTTTGGGCGTCAGCCTTACCGATTTAGTTTACGCGCTGCGCTTCCCCATATATCCAATAAACAATCCAGGTCGCTGGCCCACTGTCATCAAGCTGCTAATTATTGTCGACCTGCTCGCAGTCGCACTCAGTATCATCGGCAATACCCAAGTAGCGGCCGCCACAATCTATATTGTATTCACATTAAACTGCCTCACGCTTTTAATTATTTCACTAAGCTGCTTTTTGCAGACATACAGCCGACTTATTTTTTATTACATGGTCGCCCGCACCATATTAGTTTTGATTTTGGCCTTAAGTTTTGCCAGCTATAGCCTGTCGGTCATCACCGCCACAAGTACTAACTTTATTTTAATTTCACTCGCCACATTGACCGGCATTTTTCATACCGCCTTACTGATCGGCAGACATTATCTGCGCCAGCAAAAACAAGCCCAAGATGAACAACGCATTGCCATTCTAGGTGCCGTAAACCGCGCCAAAACAGATATTCTCGCCAGAATCACCCACGACATAAGAACGCCGATGAGCGCCATGCTCGGCGTATCAGAATTGCTGCAAGACACAAGGCTCACCACCACCCAGGAAGATCACGTTCGCACCCTGCAGCGCTCAGGACACGAACTACTGCAGCTACTCCAAGAAGCCAGCCAAGCAACTCGCTTCAATGAGAGCGACATTGAATTACGCAATGTGATATTAAATTTGCCGGAAATTATCGATGAATCCGTATCGAGCTTCCGCAATATCGCTGCAGAACAATCATTAGAACTGATTTGTGATGTGGACCATGAGATAAGCGAAAAACTCATCGGCGACCCATCTCGTATTCGTCAATTGCTGTCCCATGTTATGAACAACGCCTTTGAGCACTATGAATCAGGCTATATTCTACTCAAGGTGTATGCGACGGATATTAATCAGGGTTTGATTAATGTTGAAGTAAGTCATCGTGGTAAGCCATTTAGCGCTTTAGAAAAACAGGCTATTAACGGCTCATCGGCGCGCGAAGGCGGCATCATTAATACCCGCCTTGCTATTGCTTCGCAGCTCATCGCGCTCATGAACGGCAGCACCGCGGTAAAAACAGCACCCAACGGCCTGCACACCCTGCACCTCTCTCTGCAACTTGGCGTCCCGTCTAACAGCGACAACAGTACCCTGCGCATTCGCACCGGTCTGTTACGTAATAAGCGATTGCTCGTGGTAGACAGCAATCAAACCTTCTGCAAGGTGGTTACCAAACAGTGCAGTAATTGGGGCATGTCAGTATTTGTTGCCAATAGCGACAACGCCGCAATTGCCACAATTCGCAACCAGTCTCTACTCAATGCACCCATCGAAATAATTCTCATCGACCACACCCTACCTGGTGGCGGACTAAAATTAGCGGAGCGTGTATTTGACGAAACCAAAGAACAAAACTGCACACCTATCGGCCTCCTACTCGCCCACGCCAATATCACATTCGATCGCGATGAGCTGCGTGCGGCAGGGATACGCCGCATTTTAAGCAAGCCGCTTACCGGCGTCGCGCTGCGTAGCGCATTACTTGCAGAGTGTCATTTTGACGCCAACGCCGTTAATTATTTACCGGACCAATACCGCACCGACGCGCTGACCTTAAACGCCTTGCAATGCCTAATTGCTGAAGACAATCCCACCAATGCGCAGGTACTTACCCGCATGCTAAAAAGTCTCGGCATTAGCGTTCACCACGTTGAAAATGGCCAGCAAGCGGTAAATACCTTTATGCGCAAGCGCTTTGATGTGGTGATAATGGATATTGAAATGCCGATCATGGACGGCGCCGAAGCCACTCGCCAAATTCGTCAATTTGAAAAGGAAGAAGAGCGCGACCGAACGCCCATCATCGGTTTGACCGCCAACGCCCTCGACGAACAGCGCGACAGCTATCTCCGAGCCGGCATGGACCTGCATTTAGTAAAACCCATTCGTCTCTGGGAAATGGCCGAAGCGATCAAACGCTGGACTGGCTACCAGCAAGACAAGTCATAAATAGCCAATTCCGTTACACTAGAGAGCGGAGGAAACCACGATGACACGAGAATACACCCTACTCGACCGCGCCCTGATGGGGGCCGACAGAAGCTTAAAAACCCTCGTCAAGGGCAGCAGCACCGCCCAGCGTCACAATCCTGCGAGCAGCGTTAACAATGCCCCCAGCGCCGATCAACAACGCCGCCATGCAGCAGGCCTAATGCGGATCAATCACACCGGCGAAGTCTGTGCGCAAGCGCTTTACCAAGGCCAAGCACTTACCGCAAAAAACGCGCAAGTTAAGGCCGCCATGGAACACTCGGCAACCGAGGAAATCGATCACTTAGCGTGGTGTGAACAGCGCCTAAAAGAATTAGATAGCCATACCAGCCATTTAAACCCACTCTTTTACGCCGCGTCGTTTGCCATTGGCGCGGCGGCCGGCGCCATTAGCGATAAGATCAGCCTTGGCTTTGTGGCGGCGACCGAGGATCAGGTCTGCGAGCATTTGCGCGAACATTTGCAAACCCTCCCGGCAGAAGACGAGAAATCCCGAGCGATAGTGCAACAGATGCTAGAAGACGAAGCGGAACACGCCAGCAAAGCAATAGAAGCCGGCGGCCAAGTATTTCCAACGCCAGTAAAAAAAGCCATGAGCTTAATGGCGAAAGTCATGACCGGCAGCACCTATTACGTTTAGCGAACGATCGCCGGACGTCAGGTGTCGGATGTCTGACGTAAGGGCATTCGCTTTATTCATTCAGAAACTCGCTCGGACTGCTTTTGATTTTTCGTCAGACACCAGACTTCCGACGCCCGACTTTAACGTCGGACATCTGACATCACTTCCGCAGCGATTCTTAAGACGCTAATACACAGCGCTAATCGGTGGATGGAAAATGAGTTGAACAAGATTGCCATCGGGATCGAGGCAGTAAAAACTGCGGGCACCATCGCGATGGGTACGCGGCTCCGTTTTAATACTGACCTGATTGGCTAGCAGGAAGGCATGCCAATCATCCACGTCATCAGGGGTTTCTAATATAAAACCGATATGATCTAAACGCTGCCCCGCCACCGGCCGCTGTGGCCCCTGATAGCGGTGCAAGGCGAGGTTGTCATTACCAGAACACAAATAAATATTATCTGGATCTGGTTGCCACTCCACCGCCATTCCCATCAATTCCGTATAGAAATGCAGGGTTTCGTCGAACTTCTCAACAAACAAGGCGATATGACGCATGCCACGATGTGGCTTAGGACGAGTCACCACCTTAGACACCGTCAACAATCTCGTAGCTGTGACTAACGTCGACGCCTGCGGCTTCCATCATGATCGACGCAGAGCAGTATTTCTCAGCCGATAATTCCACCGCACGCTTTACATGTGCTTCTTTCAGGCCATTTCCACTTACAATAAAGCGCAGGTGTATTTTGGTAAATACTGCTGGCACCGCATCAGCGCGCTCAGCGTCCAGTTCACAGCGGCAGGCACTCACGTCTTGGCGTGACTTCTTCAACATACTCATCACATCAAAAGACGCACAACCACCCATGCCTAACAACAGCATTTCCATGGGCCTAACACCCATATTGCGGCCACCGTGATCTTCTGGGCCATCCATCACTACCGAGTGCCCGCTACCGGACTCAGCAAGAAACATCGCACCGTCTACCCATTTAACCGTCGCTTTCATTTGACCCTCATAGCGATACTAAAAAATTGCACTAAGCTTACCACAGCACCCAGATTCAAGCTCGCCAAGGCCGGCAAAGCACGGCATACTGAGAGGAACTTTGGGCGAATAACGATATCCTAAAGCTGCCCTTATAATTTTAAATGGATTTCCTGCTATACCGAGAGACCCAAACAGTGCTGAATTCTTTAAAACCAGAAATTGCCAATCTAGAGAACTTTCTCGCGCATTGCCATCGGCGACGCTACCCCAGCAAAAGCACGCTTATCTACGCCGGCGATGCCAGCGACGCGCTGTATTACATTATTGAGGGTTCAGTGACCGTCATTATTGAAGATGACGAAGGCCGAGAGATGATCGTTGCCTACCTCAATAAAGGCGACTTTTTCGGTGAAATGGGCGTCTTTGACGAAGATATCCCCGCCACTCGCAGTGCCCTGGTGAAAAGCCGCACTGAATGTGAAATTGCCGAAATCAGCTACAACAAATTTCGCGAACTAAATGAACAATACCCAGATATCTTACTGGCGCTGGGTAAACAGATGGCAAAGCGCCTGCGACTGACCACCCGCAAAGTGGGTGACCTGGCCTTTTTGGACGTCACCGGCCGCGTGGCCCGTACCTTATTAGATTTATGCAAACAACCCGATGCCATGACCCATCCAGACGGCATGCAGATCAAAATCACCCGTCAGGAAATCGGTCGAATTGTAGGCTGTTCACGGGAAATGGTTGGCCGTGTATTAAAGACCTTAGAAGAACAAGGTTTGGTGCAAGTGAAGGGTAAAACGATGGTGGTGTACGGGACGCGCTAAATGCCAGTCGGAAGCCGGAAGCCGGAAGCCGCATGCTAAGCCGACAGACGCTAAATCAAGTTTTCCGGAATTTTATTAAATCATACTGGGGACTGCTTTTGACTTTATCGTCAGCCGTCTGACTTCCAACGCCCGACCAGAGCGTCGAAATTAGCATCCGACGCCAGACCTCCGACATCTAGCAGGCTATGCAAACAACTCCGCCAGTTTCTCCCCCGGCTCCGCCGCCCGCATAAAGGCTTCGCCAACCAAAAATGCATTCACGCCGTGCTCGCGCATCGCCGCCACATCCTCAGCGCTATGAATGCCACTTTCGGTCACCACAATATGCTGGTCGCTAATCGCCGCCAATAAATCGAAGGTGTTTTGCAAAGACGTTTCAAAGTTGTGTAGATTGCGATTATTGATACCCACCAAGCGATTACCCAGCGGAAGAGTCCGCGCCAACTCCTCGGCGTTATGAACCTCGATCAACACATCCATACCCAAGCCTTGAGCCAGCGTATTCAAACTCGACATCGCCGTATCGTCTAGGGCCGCCGCGATCAATAAGATGCAGTCTGCACCTATGGCGCGGGCCTCATAGACTTGATAGGGGTCAATAATAAAATCTTTGCGGATGACCGGCAGCGAGCACGCCGCGCGGGCCTGCTGCAAATACGCTTCCGCTCCCTGAAAAAAGTCGGCGTCCGTCAGAACTGACAAACAGGCCGCCCCACCCGCTTCATAGCTCGCGGCAATCTCCGCTGGAATAAAATTCTCGCGGATCACGCCTTTAGACGGCGACGCCTTTTTTACTTCAGCGATCACCGCCGAATGACCGGCGGCAAGTTTTGCCTCTATCGAGCTGACAAAGCCGCGCGGCGCGGACGCCGTTTTAATCTGCTCCTGCAGCGCAGCGATAGATAGCTTTGCACTGCGCTCTGCTACTTCTTCTCGCTTGCGATCAAGTATCTTTTTCAAGACGGTGGGAGTGCCGCTTTCACTCATCATGACTCAGTCTCTTTTGCTGGGTTTAAGCCCTGACTAAACGCTGCCAGCTCACCCATTTTTTCCAGTGCTTGACCACCGTGAATAGTGTCTTCAGCCAAGGCCACACCGTGTTTCAAACTACTGACGACGCCGGCCACATAGAGCGCCGCGCCCGCGTTGAGGGCAATCATATCGGCCGCTTTTTTACCCGCTTCGGTTTCACGCTTGCCGAGTGCGTCGCGAATTAAGGCCAAGGACGCTTTGCTATCAGCTACATCGAGGCCGACTAAACTCTGGCTTTCAATTCCCACATCTTCGGGAGTCAGCAGATATTCCTTAATCTCACCGCCTTTGAGCTCGGCCACTTCCGTTGCCGACGCCAGGCTAATTTCATCCAACCCATCTTTAGCGTGCACCACCATCACGTGCTCGGCGCCTAGGCGCTTCATGACTTCAGCCAAGGGCCGACATAGTTCCGAACTGAACACGCCCAAAACCAAGCGAGTCACACCAGCGGGATTAGTCAGCGGTCCTAAAATATTAAAAATGGTGCGCTGACCAATGTCGCGCCGCACACCAATAGCGTGCTTCATCGCACTGTGGTGGTTGACCGCAAACATAAAACCGACACCCACTTCACGAATGCAGCGTTCAACCTGTTTGGGATTCAAATCTAGCTGAATACCGGCGCTTTCCAAGACATCTGCGCTGCCGCTCTTAGATGACACCGAGCGATTGCCATGTTTTGCCACCTTGGCGCCCGCCGCCGCAATAACAAAGGTACTCGCCGACGAGACGTTGAACAGATTGGCACCGTCACCGCCGGTGCCAACAATATCGACCACATGGTCTAAGCCCGAAATATCAACCGGCGTGGCAAGCTCGCGCATAACGCGAGCGGCCCCTTCAATTTCATCAAGGCTTTCGCTTTTCATGCGCAGGGCAATCAAAAACGCCGCAATCTGAGCCTCGGTGCATTGTCCGGTCATGATGTCGCGCATGACCGACGCCATATCCTCGGTACTTAAACTCAAATTGCGGACCAGCAAGCCCAAGGCATCTTTAATATTCATGGTGCTCATGCGCTGCGCTCCAAAAAGTTTTTAAACAGCTCGTGGCCCTGCTCAGACAAAATCGACTCCGGATGAAACTGCACACCCTCTACGTCTAGCGTTTTATGGCGCACACCCATTATTTCATCGACAGAACCATCGGGTTTTTGCGTCCACGACGTCACTTCCAGGCAATCGGGCAGGCTCTCTTTTTCGATAATCAAAGAATGATAGCGAGTCGCCACCACCGGATTATTTAAGCCGGTAAACACCCCCGTATTATGGTGGTGCATAGGCGAAGTTTTACCGTGCATCACGTCGCGGGCGCGCACGATCTTGCCGCCAAAGGCCTGACCAATACTTTGATGTCCCAGACAAACCCCAAGAATGGGAATTTCACCGGCAAAGGCTTTAATCGCCGCCAGCGAAATACCCGCCTCATTTGGCGTGCATGGTCCAGGGGAGATCACCAGATGCGTCGGCGCCAAGGCGCGTATTTCATCAATGGTAACTTCGTCGTTGCGAAGCACTTTTACATCAGCGCCCAGCTCAGCGAAATACTGCACAACGTTGTAGGTGAAGGAGTCGTAATTATCGATCATTAATAACATTATGACGCCTCCCCGTTTTTGTCTGTATCACGCATTGCGCTCTGAACCATAGAAGCCGCTTTAAATACCGCCCGCGCCTTATTCATGGTCTCTTTCCATTCTAGTCTGGGCTGCGAATCTGCCACGATTCCCGCGCCAGCTTGGATATGGAGCTGATTGTCTTTGATGACCGCGGTGCGAATGGCGATCGCCGTGTCCATATTGCCGTTCCAGCTTAAGTAGCCAACCGCGCCGCCATACACGCCGCGCTTGACCGACTCTAATTCATCGATGATTTCCATGGCCCGCACCTTCGGTGCACCGCTCAAGGTGCCCGCAGGTAAGGTCGCTCGCAGGACATCCATCGCCGTAATATCGTCGCGCACTTGGGCGCGGACGTTAGACACGATATGCATTACGTGCGAATAACGCTCCACCACCATTTTATCGCTCAATTCTACGGTGCCGGTTTTAGCAACACGGCCCGCGTCGTTGCGGCCCAAATCAATCAGCATTAAATGCTCGGCAATTTCCTTGGGGTCGGCCAGTAACTCTTTCTCTAACTCCAGATCTTCCGCCTCGTTGTGACCGCGACGGCGAGTGCCCGCGATGGGCCGAACCGTCACTTCGCCGTGCTCTAGGCGCGCCAAAATTTCAGGCGACGAGCCCACAATATGGAAGTCTTCCAAATTGAGGTAATACATATAAGGCGAGGGATTTAGATGGCGCAGCGCACGATAAAAATTCAAGGGCGATGCGGTAAATGGAATACTCAAGCGCTGGGATAAGACCACCTGCATGGCATCGCCAGCCAGTACGTATTCACGTACTTTTTCCACCGCATCTTTAAAGTTGTCTTCGCCAAAGCTCGACACAAAGTCGGTTTCGGCAACGCCGTCGGCATCCAGATTTAGCGCCGGCAGCATGGGTGATAGTCCGCGCATCATCTGCTCGTAGGAATCTAATCTTTCCTGCGCCTTGCTGTAGGCTCGGTCATCGGCGGGATCAGCATGAGTAATGATTTTTACAATGCCAGACAGATTGTCAAAAACCAGCAACTCCTCAGACACCATCAATAAAATGTCTGGCGTACCCAATACGTCGGGCGGCGTACTCGGCATGAGTTTGGGCTCAATATAGCGCACGCAGTCGTAGGCAAAATAACCGACTAAACCACCGTAAAATGCCGGTAGCTCGTCAATTTCAGGTACCTGGTAACGGGCCTGAAAGCCCTCAACAAACGCTAACGGGTCATCGCATTCATGGCTTTCAATCAGTTTGCCGTCACGCGAAATGGTGACGTGTTTCCCCTCTGCACGAAGCACCGTGCGCGCACCAAGACCAATAATGGAGTAACGGCCCCATTTCTCGCCGCCATGAACAGACTCAAACAGAAAACTGTAGGGCTCGGCGGCAAGTTTTAAATAAGCACTGAGGGGAGTATCGAGGTCGGCCAGCACATCGCGGTAAACCGGAATACGGTTATAGCTTTGCTGCGCCAGTTCATTGTATCGCTGGACTTGCATGATAAATCCTTAAAAATGGGGTTCGGCTTGGTAATTCGCTTATTGCAAGAGCTACCATCGCCATCGACGGCAATCACACAGCTGTGTCATGCGGGCGTTATGCACCATTTCTTCGGACTCGTCACACGTAATTAGAATGTCAAAACATTGTAACCGAGCGGGCCCCGCGGGGGAACCGCAAAATACCGAGCTAGATACACTCAATCACCAAGATTACAGCTCAGTAAAATACTTCATCGGCTCCATCTGCTGATGCAGAATTCGAATAATAAAAATATCATGCTCGCGCTGGCGATAGAAAACCGCATGACTTTGGTGGTCGTGACGACGCACGTCGTCTGCAATTTCTGGGTATGCATGCCCCATCAATGGCGAGATAGAAAGCATTCGAAAACTACTTTCTAAGTGTTCTGTGTATGTGTCAGCTTGAGCAACACCAAAGTTAAGCAAGGTATATTCATATATAGCTGTAAAATCGTCGACTGCCTTGTTGGACAGCTTATACACGGTGCTTCTGCTTCACCTGCGCGGCAATATCATGAAGCAACAAATCGCTTTCCCCGCTTTGCTCTCCCGCTTCTAGCGCATTTCGCAGTGCTGCAATTTGATTTTCCTGACGTTCGAGCAAGCGCAAAGCCGAGCGGACAATTTCACTGGTTGAGCCATAACGCCCAGATTCAATCAACTTTCCCACAAAATCGTCTAATTGAGCGCCGATGGTAACGCTGGTTGTTCTGGCCATAGAAATGCGCACCTGTGTTAATAATCAACACAAAGCTAACATTCCCACACAGGAGTTTCAAGCCACAGCAACTCAACTGCACTCAAGCAGGAATTGACCCAGCACAATAGATAACGAAGATTATTGCTCCCTCATCACCGGCTTGCGAATAAGCTGCTGCATGCTTTGCTGAACGTCTGGCCCCAACAAGGCCACCCAGCGCTGTGAAAATGCCTCTAAACGCTTATCTACACGTAAAAATTCGCCGGCTTCTTGCTCATCGGCCAGAAGCAGTCCCTGCTGAATAAGAGTGTCGATATAACCACGAAATAGGTTTTTATCGAAATACTCTGGCGCCTCACGGCCGCTTAAAATCGCCAAGCGCTGAGCCATTTCAATGGTGTTCTGCTCTACGTCATCGCGCAGTGCCGCGACTGCAGAAATATCTTGTACCAGCAACAAACTGGTAATGGTGTAGCGCTCAAAAGTCTCGCGTAAAATCCGGCCCAAACCAGTTAACACCGCATATCCTTCAGTGCCAACGCTAGCGCGACTGAGCTCGCCGGAGTCACCGTGTCGCGACAGCAAATTAAGCGCGACCAAGTTGTTAATTTGCTCTTTGACCGCCTCTGCGCAATCCGCAATTTTAGTACGTAAAAACAACTCATTTTTTACAAAGGGGTACAACAGTACGCAGCCCTCTATCAACTCCACTTCGTTAACGGTTTGACTGTGGCGAAAGAACCGCGCGATTAAGCTTGGCAGCGCCAAGACATGCATGACCGAATTCCGGTAATACGTCAGCATCACCGCCTCTTTGCCCGTGGCGGTAATAATCGGACCCCAGGGATGATCAATTCTTGAAAGACCCGCTGTGCGCGCCGCCTGCTCTAAAATTTCCTGTGCCGTCCCCTCTGGCAAACTGACGTCAGGGCTGTAAGGAAGGCGCCGTAAAATCGCAATAAAGTGATCTATCTGTAGCAGCAGTTCATCTTCTGCCATGGCGCGCTGAGGACTAGACAGCAAAATCATTGCGACCAAACCGATGGGGTTCACCACCGCCGCCGCGTTGATGCGCTCCATATTTTCTTGGGCGATGTAATCTATCACCGCCGGCACAAAAGACAGATCGCCAGCTTGGCTGCGTTTACGCCAGTTGGGCTCAATATGGCTAAAGCATTCATCCAAACTCAGAGGCTGACCGAATGCGACATGGGGACTGCCGTAAGACGATTTAAAAATCTTGCGCGCCTTTAACAGCCCACCCGCTGATTCACCTTTTTTGGCGGCGCCGCGCAACTCTTTTACGTAGGATGCACTCTCTACCAATTTGTCGTAGCAAACGTATATCGGCACCAAGGCCACGTTGCGCCCAGGCTGATGAACAAAGCTCTCAACCGTCATCTTCAGCATGCCTTTTTTCGGTGGCAGCAAACGACCGGTGCGGCTTCGACCGCCCTCGGGGAAAAACTCAACGGGATAGCCGCGGCCCAGCAACACATCTAGATAGGATTTAAAAATTGCTGTATATAATTTTTGCCCGCCAAAACTGCGGCGTATATAAAACGCGCCGCCACGGCGCAATAAGCCGCCCACTGGCCAGAAATTGAGATTCACCCCCGCGGCAATATGCGGCGGCACAAGACCTTGAACATAAAGGGTGTACGAAATTAGCAAATAATCAAAATGACTGCGATGCGAAGGCATGTATATTAACTGACGGCTATTTGCAGCCTCACGCAGGCGATCAATATGGTGAATTTTTAAGCCAGAAAATATCTTTCGAAACGCCCACGTTAAGATTAGCTCTAGGGCGCGAATCATTCGACCATCAAAATTAGCGGCGACCTCTTCCGCCATTTTTCGAGCCTGCTTTTTCACCAACTCAGGCTTGCCTATCGACGCTTTTTGTTCTTCTAAAATCGCATCGCGCACAGCCTGCCGACGCAAGACCACATCAATAATCTGCTGACGTGACGACAAGCTGGGGCCAAGGCTCGCTGTTTTGCGACGGGAATAGTAAAACGACAATAGCCGCGCCATGACCGCGGCGGCCTCTACGGGATCCGGTTTGCGAGAAACAAAGGTGCTGAATCGCACAGGTTGCGCAATATGGATAAGCACATTTCGGCGTTGAACCAAAATAACCATGAGCTTGCGAAAGGCACCCGCGCGCTCACCGTCACCCAAAAGCAATTTAAAAAACGAAGTTTCACTGCCGGGATCTCGGCCCCAAAACACCGATACCGGCACAATTTGCAGAGGGTAATCGCCATCCGCCGCCTGCTCAATCAAGGCAGCCATGGTATCGCCGCCACGAGCGCCACCGCGCTGACCGCTCAGCACCGGCAAATACAAACACGCCGCGTGCTCACTATCAGGCAACTTACCCGGACTGGCTCGCAATAGAGGCAGCTTGTTCGCCTTGAAAACCCGCTCCAATAAAAACCGATCCGTCCAGCTATGTTGATGCAACACATAGCAAACTGGCTTGCCGTCTAACTCGGTGTGCAAGGTCTCGTCGAATTGCACCAGCTTCGGCTTAATACCCGCAAGAAATGGCGCAGACAGCATCCGACACAAGACAAAAAAGAGACGTGTAAACCAGGGCATAATGCACATATTCCTATTAAACGGCGCCGCTTATCCAGATTCATCATCCGGTGAGAATTTTGATTATAAAAATGAACGACTGGCCGCGATTTTACTTGGTCTGTGGCATCACGTCGCGGTTTTCAGCGCAGATCCCTTCGCTGAAATATCGAAATCCCAATAATTTCTATGCTTGGCGCCATGTGATGTCCCGCAAACACAAGCCGCCAGCGATTGATGTACAATCTGTCAAACAGCAGATACCGCAACACTACCCAAACTGTCTTACCGTTTAATGCAGGCTCAGTCATGACTTCCGCCCAAAGCCCAATTTTCGACAATAGCTACGCAAAACAAGCAGAGCGCTTCTTCAGTCCGCAAGCACCCACCACCGTGCCCGCGCCAGCGCTAATCCGCATTAACACCACTCTGGCTGCTGAGTTAGGTATCGACCCACAATGGCTGGCCTCACCAGAGGGCATTGCCACAATGGCCGGCAACCACATTCCAGACGGCGCTGAGCCGATCGCCACCGTGTATGCCGGCCATCAATTTGGTGGCTGGAATCCACAGCTAGGAGATGGTCGGGCGGTATTACTCGGCGAGTTAATCAGCAAAAACGGCACCCGCTACGACTGGCAGTTAAAAGGCTCTGGACGCACACCCTACTCCCGCGGTGGCGATGGTAAATCACCAATAGGACCTGTACTGCGAGAGTATATTCTCTGTGAAGCAATGGCGGCATTGAAGGTACCGACCACCCGCGCCCTTGGCGCCGTCAGCAGCGGCGAGCTGGTCTTTCGCGATCAAGCATTGCCCGGCGCGGTGTTCAGTCGCGTCGCCCAAAGCCATATTCGCGTCGGCACCATGCAGTTTTTTGCATCGCGACGCGACACCGAGGCGCTGCAAGAATTAAGCGATTATTTAATACAGCGCCACTTCCCAGACGCTGCCCAAGCGAGCAATCCCGTTTTGGCCATGCTCGACGAGATCATTGCACGCCAAGCCACGCTCATTGCTAAATGGCAGTCCATCGGCTTTATTCACGGCGTGATGAACACCGACAATATGCTGCTCTGCGGCGAGACCATTGACTACGGTCCCTGTGCCTTTATGGACAGCTACGATCCCGCAACCGTGTTCAGCTCCATCGATCACAACGGCCGCTATGCCTACGGCAATCAACCCAGCATTGCCCACTGGAATTTGGCTCAACTCGCCCAAGCGCTACTAGCGATCTTAGATAACAGCCCAGACGCCAACGAAGACAGCGCCGTCGCACTGGCCCAACAAGCGCTCGACGCCTTTCCAGAGTTATTCCTCAAAGCCTATCAAGATATTATTAAAGATAAGCTCGGTCTTAGTCGCTTTACCGAACAAGACGACACCCTATACCAAGATCTACTCAAGCTCATGGAAGCCGAGAAAGCAGACTTCACTCTGTGTTTTCGCCGCTTAGCAGAGCTGGCCGACGAAGGCGCTTGTATCAATAGCAGTGTTCGCGAACTCTTTGAGTTTAACGACAGCTTTACCCCGTGGCTGCAGCAATGGCGTCAGCGCTTAACTGAAGACACCCAGACAGCAGCCGAGCGCCAAGCGCACATGTTTAAGGCCAACCCGGTTTTCATCCCGCGCAATCACCTTGTCCAAGAAGCGATCACCGCCGCAGAACGCAATAATGACCTTAGCGTGTTTAATCAGCTGGTAGACGTTTTGAAAACCCCTCATACTTTCGACCCAGCAAAACAGCGCTATGCGCTGCCGCCAAAGCCAAACGAGCGGGTTTTACAAACTTTTTGTGGCACCTAAAAATGCGACGCAATCAAACCACCAAATCAACAGCCAAGATCGACAATTAAATTCAAGGAATCACAATGAGAATTTGCGGCGTGGAACTCACCGGCAACGATGCCGTCGTCTGCTTGCTTAATTTAGAAAATCAGCAATTTAATATTCCAGACTGCCGGGCGCGAAAAATCAGCTTACCCAAAGAGCACAGCAGAGAAGATTTAAAACAATTCCAAGCTGCCTTTACACAGTTAATGCGCGACTACAAAGTCGATAAAATTGCTATCAAAGGGCGCTTACCCAAGGGCAAGTTTGCCGGTGGTGCTGTCAGTTTTAAACTAGAGGCGGCGATTCAGCTCATCGCTGACATCGACGTTGTGGTGCTGACGTCATCGCAAGCTAAGGCCGCGCTCGCAGACAATCCGCTACAGATTCCCTTTGCAGACACGGAGCTAAAAGGCTTCCAAGAAGCAGCATTTATTACGGCTTACGTGGCACACCAGGACATCACTTAAGCGGTTTTTTCGTTCTTAGACTCATTAAGCTGCAGCCGCAGCGCAGCAATTAGTAATTCCAGGCTGCACTCTATTTGCAGCCTGGAATTTTGCACTTTTACCCCATCGACATTTTTAGTCGCATGCTTTTCAATCCGCAAAGAAACCTGCAAACACGCCGCACCGATCACCGATTGAATGACCGCAAAATAGGCATCCGTTGCCTGACCAGCACTAAACCCGGCACGCCTTAATTTCGCTATAAATTGATCGCTTACCATCGCCGCTTGCTCTCCGGGCCGCAGAGCGCCCAGCAAAGGTACCCAATCTATTTCATCACTTAATGCCATAAACATGCGTGTAGCACACTCAACAAGCCACTGATCCCAGTCCATATCTGCATCAGGCAGTACATTTGCTCGGCCAATAAAATCATCCAGCGCACTACTCAGCAACGCCTCTTTATTGGGGAAATGTTTATACATCGCCATCGCGCTGACACCCAACTTAGCGGCAACGTTGCGCATCGATACCTTATCGAAGCCCTCTTCGCTTATTAGCGCTAGCGCGGCATCAATATAGGATTGTTTATTAAGGGCAGTTTTAGCCATTGCTAGTATTTATTCCCGATTTAACTAATTTACGCCGCGCAATCCTGAGAGGCGCTGCTGATGACATCAAAGCGGACCGGTAATTTTTGTAAGGTATGGGCAAACATCGACGCAATAAACGGCGCATCGCCCACTATTTTAAGATTTTCTGTACGCAGTATAAATTCGCGCAGCACAATCCTAATTTCACTCCGCGCCAGCTCCCGCCCGATACAGGCGTGAATGCCGTGGCCAAAGGTAAGGTGCTTTTTACCATTGGGGCGATTCAAATCGATCGCGTCGGGATTTTCAAACATCGTCGCATCGCGGTTCGCCGCCGCCCACATCAAAAATATTCGGCTACCCGCTGGCAGCGATACGCCGTGTAATTCAGTATCTGTCTTGGTCCAGCGAAAATGCCCCTGAAATGCGGCCTCAAGTCGAAAAACCTCCTCAATAAAATTATCGAGCTTCGTCATATCCGCCCTGATTTCGGCTTGAATATCCGGGTTTTCAATTAACAGCTTCAGCGCATTACCCATGCTCGTCGCCGACGAATCGCTGCCCGCCACCAATAACTGAAACAAGCTGCTCACCGCCTGCTGATCAGTCATCGGGTTGTCTGGGTCCAATACCGCATTCACAAAAACACCACAGAGATCATCACGCGGATGCTTTTTAGCTATCGCCAATTGCTGCCAGCAGTAGCGGATAAACACCAATATTTCGGCGCGACTTTTTGCCAACTCTAAAGAGCTTGAGACGCCACTTTGGGTAGAGATGGTGTGCATACACCAGTACTTTATTTTCTGATAATCCTCGGCGGGAAAACCCAGCAATTTAATAATTACTTTCATCGGCAGGCGCCAGCCTACTTGCTGCATAAACTCGACTTCACCGCTGTCGATGAACTCATCCATCATTGCGCGACATAAATCGCCTATCTCACCTTCCAAACTTTTCACAAAGCGCGAATTCAAGCCCTTGTGACCGACCTTGCGATCATTGCTGTGCTGGGGTTGATCTGCCACGGCTAAAACATCGCATGGCGTAAGGCCCATTTCCGCCAACTTATCCTGCTTCCGCCCCTCCTCAACAATACCTTGATGGGGCTTTAGACCGACGATGGCACCTTGGTGAGTTGAGGAAAACAGCTCGGTATCACGACACACCGCCGTAATATCTTCATAGCGCGACAAACAGTAAATGCCATTCTGCAACCGGTACACCGGATACTGTTCACGCAACATCGCGTAGAAGCGATAGGGATTTTGAAAGCAGGCATTCTCCAGCGGCCTGAAGTCCTCCGGCGTTTTTGGATGTTCAGGAATAGGCCTATCCGCCACAGATTCGGTGACATTCGTCGCAGCGGCGCTGGCTCGTTTCTTACGCCAGTGCACAAACCGCAGCAGTCCTTCAACACTAAAAGACAGCAAAAGCCGGCGACCGTGAAAGAGAAAATTCGGCATTTTGATATGCTCATCATTATTGAAGCATCGATGCTAGCACGACACGGTTTACAGTGTAAACCTTTCGCAAAGCCCGGCACTGGAAGGCGCTCAAACCATTCGAAGAAGCGGACGTAACGACGCTGCGCTACACGACAAAATGAATACCCGCTATAAACAGAAGTCCGTATTCGATAACGTGATTGGAAGGAGCAAAGCGCTCAGGTCTTAGGAATAAAAATCAGTCGATGTAAATCACTACGATACAGGAATACCGTTATCAGAAACGGCAGGCTCAGCGGACTCAAGCTCTAATTTCGCCCGCTCGGCCTTGCTAATATATTTAGGCTTGGTATTGCTAGCCAACTTTGCGTTGGCCTTTTTAATCCGCGCCTTTGATGCCGCATTGCCTTTTTTACGACGGTTCATACTTGCTACTCAAATGGTGAAAACGCGGGCCGGAGTTTAGACCCGCCTCGCTCATTTAGCGACAATAGAATAACCCGCGCGTGGGAAATGAACATGCAGCGTTCCGAAATCGGCAGTTTCCCGCGCAACGATAATACGCGTCTCAGTGACTGCGGCTAGCTTACCTGCTACCGGCACCACGCCATAGTCAATAGGAGCAACCTCTACTGCGCTGCCAATAGCCACCGGTGAATCGGCCACACTAGCCGGCACCTGCCGCGGCTGCGATTCACGCGCTGCCTTAAAGGCATCCGCTTGCGTGATCTCGGTGCGCGACCCATGACCAATATTTTCTACGCGCTGATACCATTGCTGAATTCGTTGGCTGGCGGCAAGTGGCTTGCGATTGCAATTCACATGCAGCCAAAGCGGATGAAACACCGCCAAATCCGCCACTGATGGATTATCCCCCCCTACCCACGCGCACCCATCCAAGCGTGCATCTAGGGCGTAAAATAGCGACTCCATCACCAGCTTTGCCTTGTCACCCTTAGGCGGCCGGCTCGTTCCGCCCTTCAATAGAGAAACTCTGTCTTTTACAAAGCGATACGTGCCTATCGGCCCAAATCCTTTCAGCATAGTGGTGATCAAGCGGAGCGGCGGCACAGTACCGATAGCCGCAAAAAAGGCCTGACCTTCCGCTTGCTTCATCAACTCAAGCGCATCGCCATCGACCGCAGTAGGATCAAGAGCAGCACTACCGCTCAGTCTCGCGACCTCCTGCGCAATTAATGCCGAGTCACAGAAAATATCTGCACCAATCTGTGCGACCGGAATTCGGCGGTAGCCTCCGGTCAAGGGGTCAAGATTGGGCCGAGGCGGCCATGCCGGTGAAAGTAGCGAAGACCACGGTGTATTGGTCAAGCCAAACATCAGCCGAATCTTTTCGGCGTAGGGTGAATTGTCGTAGTGATGAAGAATAATTGATTCAGCCATTTTTATATCTCTTTTAAGGCCTGAGCGACGGGCAATCTGTCCAAGCTGTTACATATTTAATCAGGGGAACGCTCCCTGACGACTAAGATTAACGAAATTCAAGGAATCTGCCCCCTGATCTCATAGAATGAACCAAGCCTTACATATTAATGACTGGCAATCGAGAAAATATTTCTTTAAAGAAGTCTATATAATATCTAATCTACCCTCGGTGTATTTGGAAACGCCCTATGTTTTTCGACAAAAAAGAGCTAGATCTCCTCACCCTATCGCGGGAAGATGCCAAACACCCACTGGCGTCTTACTCAAAACATGCCTTCGACTTGGATGGTTTCGAGTGGCCGTCAGTCGAACACTATTATCAGGCGATGAAATTTGACGACGCCGAATACCGCGAGCAGATCCGCACTGCCGCTCACCCGGCCGATGCAGCTAAACTCGGCAAGAGCAAGAAGCATTCACGGCGCAAGGATTGGAAAAAGGCTAGCGTAACCTTTATGACCCGCGCTACTTACATTAAATGTCGCACCCACAGCGATGTAGCTCAGCTCCTTTTAGATTCTGACGAGGCGGAAATTCGAAACGTTAGTCAGTATGACTATTTTTGGGGCAGTGGCCGCGATATGCGTGGTGACAACCACTTTGGCAAGATGTTGATGGGTGTTCGCAAAAAACTGAGAGAAGAGTTAGAAAAGCAATAACTTGCCGCGCGCATAGTAAAATGCAATCACTCAACAATAAAACGATATCGTTTTTAATTGCTCGATAAATGTTGTTTTAAAGATGTTATTGAAATCATCAAAGTCATGGGCTCTATCGGTGATTCTTTAAACCCGTATTTTAAATAGAAGCGCTTCGCCTCTTCAGATAGGGCATGAACTAACAAGGCCCGCACCCCAACACTATTTGCAATAGCGAGAGTTCGCAGTATCGCGTCTTTGAGCAATGACGCTCCCAATTTTCGACCTTTAAAATTTTCATCGACTGCCAGACGCCCAAGAATAATCACCGGTATCGGGTCAGGCATTCCACGAGATAAATTACTTGTCGCTAGATTTCGTTCAACGCTGCCGGTAGCCAGTGCATAAAATCCTATGACCCTAGATTTAGCTTCACAGATTACAAAGGTCTTACTGGCGCCACTATATTGATTTTTGAGCGCTCGTTTAATTAACCAATCATCCAAGGAGGCATCGCCACAGCAAAAGCCACTGGTGAGATGTTCTGCACTTAACAATGTCGGCGCCGCTATTTTTCCCAAGGCGACAGCTCATTTAGCAAGGCTTTCAATGTAGCATTTTCTGTAATCGGTGCCGTCAACGCCTGCTCAAATGCGGCAAACTCTTCTTGGTTCAGCTGAAACAAGCGCTGATCCAGCAACACATTCTGCGCCTCGCGGCAGGCCACATCTAAAATAAAGGCACTTCTGTCCTTATGTAATAACGCAGCGGCTTTCGTTAACAAGGCGTGCTGACTCGGTTCAACCCGCATATTGATAGGTGCAGTTTTAGACATGGCAGGGTCTCCGTATACTCAATAGCTACACACTTTAGTATATCTATTGGATATACGCAATGGTATGTTTATACCTAGAGCATACCAAGACCGCCCGCTGATCATTCGCTGGCGATGATTTCCACTGAACACCCCAAATCGCTTACCATAGCACCCAAGAAAACGCATATTCACGTCTCTGCCCATTTATCTGAAGTAGCTTCATGAGCCCTACCAACCGCCGCGTCTGCCAAGCCCTTCTCTATGAGATAGGTGCTGTTGCCATGGTTACGCCTATTCTCACATTTGCCTTTGATGCCGAGGTATCGTCGACCTTGCCCCTATCGGTGCTTATGGCAACCATCGCGCTCATTTGGAACTACACATTTAACGCCCTATTCGAGCGCTGGGAAAGAAAGCAAGTCACCAAGGGACGCTCACTGCAACGCCGCTTAGTTCACGGTGCTGGTTTTGAGGGCGGCTTGGTTATTGTACTGGTGCCACTTACCGCATACTGGCTAGATATCAGTTTGTGGCAGGCTTTGCTGGCCGAGATCGGCTTGCTAATCACCTTCTTCCTCTACGCCATTGTCTTTACCTGGGCCTTCGACAAAGTCTTTGGCCTACCGGCCTCCGCGCAGGAGGTGAAGGAGTGAAACCCTCATCTAGCAACCGCATTTTGAAATATTTGCAGGGCTATCCTGAGCACTTACAAAGCCAGGTTCGCACCCTTATCGACGAGCATCGCTTGGCGGAGTATTTGGCAAATCGCTATGGCGGTCAGCACAGTATTCAAAGTGACAAGGCACTGTACAGCTACGTAAATAGCTTGAAGCAAGAAAACCTGCGCAGTGCGCCGCAAATAGATAAAGTGCTTTTTGATAATCGGCTCGATCTCACCCACCGCGCACTGGGTTTGCACACGGCGGTGTCGCGGGTGCAAGGTGGCAAGCTAAAAGCGAAAAAAGAAATTCGCATCGCCTCCCTATTTAAAGACGCGGCGCCAGAATTTTTAGAAATGATTGTGGTACATGAACTCGCGCACTTAAAAGAGCACGATCACAACAAGGCGTTTTATAAACTGTGTACCTATATGCTACCGAACTACCATCAGCGGGAATTTGATATGCGGGTGTATTTAACCGCAAAAGAGGTAGGGCAGATATAACCCCGCCCTACCTAGACCAATTATGCGATTTCAAATAACGCCGCAGCACCCATACCACCGCCAATACACATAGTAACTACCGCGTATTTAACACCACGGCGTTTACCTTCGATTAGAGCGTGACCGACCATACGCGCACCGCTCATACCAAAGGGATGACCAATCGCGATGGCACCGCCATTCACGTTCAGTTTGTCGTTGTCGATACCGAGTTGATCGCGGCAGTAAATAACCTGACAGGCAAAGGCTTCGTTCAATTCCCACAAGCCGATGTCATCCACTTTTAAACCAGCGCGTTTTAGCAATTTAGGAATCGCAAACACCGGGCCAATACCCATCTCGTCAGCTTTGCAGCCAGCGACGGCCATGCCGCGATAAATGCCCAGTGGCGCCAAACCTTTTTGCTCGGCCAATTTTCTGTCCATAACCACACAAGCCGACGCACCATCTGACAGCTGCGAGGCATTACCGGCGGTAATAAAGCGGCCCTGTTTCACCCACTGACCGTCTTTGAATACCGGCTCCAGCGAGGACAGGCTTTCCAGTGTGGTTGACGGACGATTGCACTCATCGGTTTCTAAAATAATATCTTTAAACGTGGTTTCTTTAGTCTCTTTATTGAACACCGACATGCTGGTAGCAAAGGGAGAAATCTCAGCCTTAAACAAACCGGCCTGCTGCGCCGCCGCAACCCGCTGCTGACTTTGCAATGAATAGATGTCCTGCGCTTCGCGGCTAACACCGTAGCGATCAGACACTATTTCGGCAGTCTCAATCATCGGAATATAAGCCGTGGGATCAATATCCAGAACGGTTTGCGACACATTGCGGTAGCTATTTTTGTGCTTGGTCTGTACCAGCGAAATAGACTCTAAACCACCGGCAACGGCGATATCAATTTCGTTACACATAATCGATTTTGCCGCCCAGGCAATTGACATCAAACCTGAAGAACACTGACGCTCAATCGCCATACCCGGCACGCTATCAGGCAAACCACCCGCGACGGCGCACAAACGGCCAAGATTGTAGGCCTGTGTTCCCTGCTGCGCTGCGGCGCCAAAAATGACATCATCGACTGAAGCAGGATCAATGCCCGCGCGCTCAACCGCAGCGCGCACAACATGACCGCCCATCGCCGGTGCTTCGGTATTGTTTAAGGCACCGCGAAAAGATTTACCCATTCCGGTACGTGCGGTTGAAACGATAACGGCTTCTTTCATTTTGTTGATCCTTTAAAATTGGTGCGTAAATTTTAGCTACTGAAATATGAGAACAAACCGAGACCGCCAGACGTCCGACGACCGACGTTTTTTACGCCCTCTGCGATGAACAGCTGACGATTTCACCCGTCATATAGCTGGAATAATCCGAGGCGAGGAACATCATGATATTCGCTACTTCCCAGACTTCAGCACCGCGACCATAGGCCTCGCGGCTTTCGAGTTCAGCGAGCAATGCTTCTGGCGCAGATTTTTTCAACATAGCGTGTACTGCCAAAGACGGTGCTACCGCGTTAATACGCACACCAAAATCGGCAGCTTCCATCGCTGCGCAGCGGGTCAGCGCCATAACACCGGCCTTCGCTGCGGCGTAATGCGACTGCTCTTTTTGCGCGCGCCAACCCAGTACCGAGGCGTTATTCACAATCACACCGTGGCCGCGCTGCTTCATCACTTTCATCATGTAACGGGTCATACGCATGGTGCCGTTTAAGGTCACATCGATAACCTTATTCCACTCGGGATCTTCCATCTCAATAAGCAATTTGGTGGTACCCAAGCCCGCGTTATTAATTAACACATCAACACCGCCAAGCAGCTCTTCAGCAGTATTAATCAAGGCCTGCACATCTTCCTCTACGGCCACATTGCCGACCTTACCATAAACCTGTTCGCAGCCGGTTTCTGACTTTAGCTTCTCTACCGACGCGGCCAATCGTCCTTCGTGAATATCACTAATCACAATACCGCGACAACCTTCTTCAATGGCACGCTGCGCCGCCGAAAATCCAATACCGGCTCCCGCCGCAGCGGTGATTAGAACTGATTTACCTTTTAAAAGGCCGTGGCCTTGAACGTATTCCGGGACTTTGATGTTCATTGTTTTCTCCATTCTGAGTCGGAGGTCAGATGTCTGACGTCGGACGCTTAATTACAAAATCTGCTTCGATGTCCATTCGCCAGACGTCAGACACCCGACGTCTGACTTTTTAAGGCCTCAATTCCTTCGGCATTCCCAAACCGCGCTCGGCAATAATATTGCGCTGTATCTGATTGGTACCACCGTAAATCGTGTCTGAACGGGTAAACAAGAACAGTGACTGCAGGCGATTTAATTCATACGGTGCGTCTAGCAAAATATCTGCCTCAGCGCCCAGGATATCCATGGCCAACTCGCCAAGATCACGGTGCCATGTGGCCCAGTACAATTTATAAATCAGCGCTTCTTTTTGCAGACTGCCATCACCGCTATTACCCGACAGCATACGCATGCTGTTGTAGCGCATAATTTTCAAACCAATATGGGCGTCGGCAATACGCTGACGAATGACAGGATCTTTGGCGGCGCCATTTCTCTTTGCCAATGCCACCACTTCATTCAATTCATTTTGAAAGGCCATTTGCTGACCAAGTGTGGATACGCCGCGCTCATAGCCCAGTAAACCCATGGCCACTTTCCAGCCTTCTCCGGGCTCACCAACAATGTCGCCAGCATCGCACTCCGCATCGTCAAAAAAGACTTCGTTAAATTCTGAGGTGCCGGTGATTTGTTCGATGGGACGAACGGTGACGCCGGGCTGATCCATTTTTATCAGGAAAAAACCTAAACCTTTATGCGCCTTCGACTCAGGGTCGGTGCGGGCAATCACAAAGCAGTATTCAGATTCGTGAGCTAATGAGGTCCATACTTTTTGACCATTGATAATCCACTTGCCACTGGCCTCATCAAGGCGCGCCTTAGTCTTTACATTTGCCAAATCCGAACCGGCACCCGGCTCTGAATAGCCTTGGCACCAAAACTCAGTACCCGACAAAATACCCGGCAAATATTTTTTCTTTTGCTCCTCACTACCAAAGGCGATTAAGGTTGGCCCCGCCAAGCCGTCGCCAATATGCCCCATACGCCCAGGTGCGCCGGCCCGCGCATATTCTTCAAAGAAAATAACTTGCTGTTCAATCGACAGACCACGACCGCCGTGCTCCTTCGGCCAACCCACACAAGTCCAGCCGCCTTCCGCTAATTTGCGCTCCCACTTCTTGCGCTCTTCCGGAAACATATGCTCATCGCCGGGACCACCGCGAAATTTTAACTGCGCGAATTCACCCACCAAATTGTCGGCGAGCCACGCGGCAATTTCGGCGCGGAATTGTTCATCTGCAGGGCTAAATTGTAGTTTCATGGTTTGTTCTCAAATAAATTTGAATCACGAGACGGAAGTCTGATGTCTGACGTTAAAACCTTGCTCGCAGTCGTACCCGACTTCCGGCTTCCGACGTCCGACTCAGCCGTCCGACTAATCAAGTAAAACCCCCGCTACTCGCTCGCGGTGATAAACGCTATTACCCAAAAAATGTTCACTCGCTTTTGCGCGTTTAAAATATAAATGCACATCGTATTCCCAGGTAAAACCGACACCGCCATGCATCTGCAAGGCTTCGCCTGCGTTTTTAAAATAGGCTTCTGAACAATAGGATTTCGCGATGCTCGCAGCCTCGGCCAGTTCATCGGCTAAGGGCCCTGCGCTAAGTGCATCATCCGCAATGCAGGCGGCGTAGTAGACCGCTGAGCGCGCGACTTCATTGCGCAGCATCATATCTGCAGCCTTGTGTTTTATGGCTTGGAAACCAGCGATTGAGCGACCAAATTGATTGCGGCTCTTGGTGTAATCCACCGTGATATCTAAAATTTGCTGCATACCACCAGCTTGCTCGGCAGCTAAGGCGATAGTGGCGAGGTCTAGTATTTTCGATAAAGCTTTTGCGGCTGTACCGAAGTCACCCATGACACTTTCAGCGGGCAAGCGTAGATCAGTTAATTCAATCGCCGCTTGGCGCCGGCTTTGATCCATGGTCGGCAATAAACTGCGCTTAATGCCATCGGTATCTGCCGCACAGACAAATAGGCTAATACCTTCCGCGCCGACGCTGCCCTCTTCACGGGCTGCAATAATTAAATAATCAGCACTGTGACCATCCAGCACATAGCGATACTGGCCGTTGAGAATGGCGGTGTCGCCGTCACGTTTATAGCTTGCGGTCACCGCATCTGCGCACCACAGATTGCTGCCGCCGTTAAAAGCGAGGGTGGCGGTTTTACCTTCAATAAGCTGCGGAAGAATCTCGGTTTTTTGATCGTCAGTACCGGCGATCAATAAGGCGTTGGTAGCCATTGCCACAGTGGCAAGGTAGGGAGAGCACAGCAGATAGCGGCCCATTTGCTCCAGCACTGCGACCAGCTCGACATAGCCTAAGCCCATGCCGCCGTATTCTTCTGGAATATGCAGGGCTTGCCAATACATATCAGTGCAGATGCGCTGCCAAAGATCGGGGGAGTAACCGAGATCGCTTCCACTAGCGCTGCGAATAGCGGCGCTAGTGGAAGCGTCTTTAAGAAAAGACGCCGCCGTGTCGCGGATCATTTCTTGTTCTTGCGTAAATGCGAATTCCATACTGTCTCCGAAACCAGACAGCGACCTTCACACTTACGCGCGCTGCGACGTCTACAACGTCGCAGCGTAACAACCGCTTATAGACGCAGTTGTAAACGTATGAAGGCACCGTCTTCAAATTCAAACTTGCCGCCGGTGTCAGCGTCAAATTCCATATCGCCGTAACCAACTTGAATGGCGGAGTTTTGGAAAATCGTGAACTCCGCACTCACCGACCACTCTTTATAGCCGTCAATATCACCAAAGCCAGTTGCATCCGGGGCGTAGTACAAACCGCCGCGCAGACTGACGATTTCATTTAACGGCAAACGCAAATCGCCACCAAAGGCGACCGCACCGCCATCCAAATCAGTTGTGTCATCACCGTCTAAGCCAATGGCTTTTGCACCAACGCGTCCGCTTAATGCGCCGCGCTGACCATTTGCATACAGTCCCAAAGCCACTAAATTTGCACCGTCTTCATGGTGCAGCACATCGAGCTGAGCACTGCTTTCGGGGCTCATATCACCGGCAACAGAAATACCGAAACTGTCATCGCCAAAACGAAAGGCGACACCGCCGGCAAATGCCGAACTGCTTGCAATGGCTAACACGGTGGCAGCAATTAAAGGGGCTTTCATGGTCGTGATTCTCCTGATCTAAATATCAAAGGATAAAATCAGCTACCATACACTTTTTGAGCCGGTACTGCCTCCGCAAACAGCGTTTTTACCGCTTCACCAACCTCGGCAGGCTCCCAGCGCGCGCCCTTATCTACCTCTGGACCTTTGCGCCAACCGTCAGCGAGGGAAATTTTTCCGCCCTCTGCCTCAAACACGCAACCGTTTACATGCGCTGATTCACTGCTGCCTAACCACACCAGTAGTGAAGACACATTTTCCGGTGCCCAAAAATCAAAGCTGCCATCGTCTGGCTTCGCCATGCGGGTGGCCATGGCTTCAACCGCCGTGGTCATATTGGTGCGGGCTGCCGGTGCGACCGCATTCGCGGTAATACCGTAGCGGGCAAGCTCAGCGCCTTGGTTCAAGGTAAGCGCGGCAATCCCCGCTTTAGCAGCGGCATAATTTGATTGACCAATTGAGCCCTGCAAACCAGCACCCGAGGTGGTATTGATAATGCGCGCATCAACCGGCTTGCCCTCTTTGGACTTGCCACGCCAGTAATGAACGGCGTGTGAGGTGATGCAAAAATGGCCTTTTAAATGGACGGCCATAATGGTGTCCCACTCGGCTTCAGTCATCGACGCGAACATACGGTCGCGGTTAACACCGGCGTTATTCAAAACAATATGGAGATCGCCAAAGGTGTCGATAGCCTGCTTAACCGCATTCAAGCTGTCGTCGTAATTGGTAATATCTGAGGTGTTAACTACAGCCTTACCACCAGCAGCGATAATGTCATCTACCACTTTTTGTGCAGCCGCTTCGTTAATATCGTTGACCACAACTGAGGCGCCCTCAGCAGCAAATACTTTTGCATGTGCCGCACCAAGGCCGCCACCTGCACCGGTGATAATCACCACTCTGTCATTACAAATTGCCATTACTGTTATTCCTCGTTTAACTGATTGGTCAGACGGTCAAAAGATTTGGTCGGATGTCAGACGTCCGTCGTCCGACTAAAGTCTTTCAATTATCGTTACATTCGCCTGACCACCGCCTTCGCACATGGTTTGCAAACCATAGCGACCGCCGGTGCGCTCAAGTTCGTGTAGCAGTGTTGTCATTAACTTAGTGCCGGTTGCGCCGAGCGGATGACCGAGTGCGATGGCACCGCCGTTGACGTTGGTCTTGGCATGGTCGTAACCGGTTTCTTTTAGCCACGCCAATACCACCGAGGCAAAGGCCTCGTTAATTTCGACTAGGTCAATATCCTGCAGCGACATGCCCGCTTTTTTCAGCGCATATTCGGTGGCTGAAATCGGCGCGGTCAGCATCCAAATTGGATCGTCTGCGCGCACACTCATATGATGAATACGGGCGCGTGGCGTTAAGTTATAACGTTTGAGCGCATCCTCGCTTACCACCAGTACCGCACTTGAGGCGTCGCAGGTTTGACTAGAGACAGCAGCGGTTACTTTGTCGCAGCCAAACAAAAAATCTAATTCCGCCATTTTTTCCAAGCTGGAATTACGCGGCGTTTCATCCATTTTCACGTCGCCAAAGGGAATAATTTCCTTATCGAAATGGCCCGCGGCAATTGCCTTTAATGCGCGTTGATGCGACTCATAGGAAAACAGTTCTAAGTCTTTACGCGATAAATTCCATTTCTCAGCGATCATCTGAGCAGATTTAAACTGCGTTGGTGGCTCGGCACCGTAACGCTCAACCCAGCCCGTCGAACCAGAGAACGGGTCACTAAATCCCAATGGCGCAGCCAGAGTCATCGCCGATGAAATGGGTATTTGCGTCATGGTCTGCACACCGCCCGCCACGACCACATCCATACAGCCAGACATAATCGCCTGCGCCGCAAAATGCACCGACTGCTGCGATGAGCCGCACTGACGATCAATCGTCGTGCCAGGCACTTCCTGAGACAGCCCCGCCGCCAACCACGCACTGCGTGCGATGTCGCCCGCTAGCGGACCAACCGTATCTACACAGCCAAAAATAACATCGTCGTATTCATTGTCGGGAATGCCGTTGCGCTCAACGATGGCCTTCAATACGTGTGCGCCCAAGTCTGCGCCGTGCACATGAGCAAGACCGCCTTTGCGTCGCCCAGTGGGGCTGCGAACTGCGTCTACGATGTATGCTTCTGCCATGTTAAATCCTCTGTAATTTGGTCAGACCTCGGAGCTCTGATGTCTGGTGCTTTTTTCAAAAATGTTCAGGCTGTGTTGGTCGTCCGACATCAGACACCTGACATCAGACTAATAAGCTATGCCGCAAACGTGTTCCCAGCGCCTAACTTCGCTTCATCACTAAACACAAACTCCGCAATGCGCTGCTTATGAAAACCCGCCGTGCCATAACTGCTGTTTAGCGCCCATGCGCGTTTCATGAAAATATGTAAATCCACTTCCCAGGTGTAACCCATGGCGCCGTGTACTTGAATACTATTTTTAGCGGCTAAATCGGCCACTTCACAGGCGACTACCTTGGCGTGGCTAACATTGTGCGAGGCACTGGATAAATTATTTGCCAGCGCATAAGCGGCGCGATAAACCGGAGTTTTGGCGTATTCCAATTTGTAAGCGATATTGGACATATGATGCTTAACCGCTTGGAAGCTGCCGATGGCAACACCAAACTGTTTACGATCCGTGGTGTATTGCACAGAGATATCAATCATGCGCTGAGCAACACCAAGCGCCTGTGCTGCCGCGGCTAAAGCACCACGATTAAGAGCAAACACAAGCAAGTCTTTTGCCTTTTGGCCGTCTGCTAATTTATGCGCAGTAGCGGCATCAAATTCGACGGCAAATAATTTGCGCCCCAAATCAATGGACTCGTTGTAGCGAAGCTCAACTGCACCCGCTTCCACCGCATACACCGCACCGGCTTTTTCGAGAATCAACAGATCAGCGATATGCGCATCTTCAACTAAATTATTTACTTCCAAACCAACCACGACCTTGGCTTCGCCGCTGGCGATTTTAGGAAGCCACTGCTCAGCAAAGGCAGAATCGCCAACTTCCATAATGGTTGGCACCGCAACCAGCGCGCTATGAACCAGCGGCTCAGCCAAAGCAACATAGCCCGCCTCCTGCGCTAGCAGAACAAAATCCAACTCGTTCATACCCAAGCCACCATGAGCCTCGGGAACAGTAATGCCAGTAAGGCCCATCTCAACAAACTGCTGCCACAAAGCATCACTGCGACCAGACTCGGTTTGCCATGCCGCACGAATTGATTCCGGCGTGATCTCATTAACCAGAAAATCCCTTACCGATTCCTGAAACAACAACTGGTCTTCGCTAAATGTAAAATCCATCAGTTCTTCTCCAAGCTCTCGTCATCTCGCTAACGAAATCTCTAAAATAATTTTTAATTTCCTAAAAATCCCACCCAACCAAGCAGCGCAGATTTTTGTGCGCTGGCAAGGCAAAAATGCGCGCAGGGCGGGAGCGTATATTTAATACGTGACCAACCGAGCACATTTTTAACGCAGCCAGCGTGCAAAAAGATCGCTGCGTTCAAAGATCATTTCCTTGGCATGCCTAATAGACGTTCGGCGATTATGTTTCTTTGTATCTCATTCGTTCCCGCATAAATCGGCCCCGACTGCGAGAACAACCAGCCATCTAACCAGCTACCAACTTCACCGGCGTCGGGTGCGTGCGGCACTAGCTCTGCCCGCGCGCCTAAAATTTTCAATCCCAGGCCGTGCATTTGCTGATCAAGCTCTGACCAAAATATTTTATTGGTTGAGGCTTCTGCGCCAATCTTGCCGCCCTGCATTAAACGGCAGGCGGTTTGATAGGTGGTTAGTGCATAGGCTTCTGCATCCATGTAGGCACGCAGGACCGCATCACGAACGGCGGGGTCTTGATCTGCACTTTCTTGATTGGCTTTGTATAAATTAACGAGACGTTTGGCGGTTTCTTGAAAACGCGCTGGTGAACGCAGCATGAGGCCGCGCTCAAATCCGGCGGTGGCCATGGCCACACTCCAACCTTCGCCTTCACCACCTAAGCGGCAATCGACAGGTACTTTGACGTTGTCGAAAAATATTTCTGCAAAACCGGGCAAGCCATCGAGCTGGGGAATCGGACGAACGGTAATGCCCTCGGATTCCAGCGGCACCAAAATAAAGGTAAGACCTTTGTGGCGCTCGGAGGCTGGATCGGTTCTGAACATACCAAAACACCAGTCCGCCCAGACGGCGCGGGTAGACCATGTTTTTTGGCCGTTAATGACGTAGTGACTACCGTCTTCACTCAGCGTTGCGGTGGAGCGAATCGCCGCCATATCTGAACCGGCATTTGGCTCAGACCAGCCCTGACACCAGATATCTTTACCTGTTGCCATGCCGTTTAAAAAGCGCTTCTTCTGATCGTCGGTGCCGTATTCCATAAGGGTCGGCCCGAGCAGAAAAATCCCGTTTTGGTTTACCCGCAGTGGAGCGCGCGCAGCGTAGTACTCTTCTTCAAAAATAAGCCACTGCAGCAGATCGGCGCCACGACCGCCCATTTCTTCTGGCCAGGTGATCATGCCCCAACGGCCTTCGTAGAGTTTCGCTTCCCACTCGCGGTGCTGTTGAAAACCTTCTTCGGTATCGAAGGACTTCAGCGGTTCAGCAGGCACGTTAGCCGCAAGCCAAGCGCAAACTTCGGCGCGGAATGCGGTTTGTTCGGGTGTATATTCAAGTTGCATGTTGATATCCAGTTACCGCGTTTATACTTTGTTACGGCGCGCGTCTGACGCCAGACGTCTGACTTGCCCTTTAAAATTTCGCATCGCGCTTTTCAACAAACGCGTCTTTGGCTTCCTGCGAATCTGGGTCGGCATAGGCCTCTTGGGTGAAGCCCTGCTCCCAACGGTATTTATCTTCTAAATTGCCGTCTTCAATACCGTTTAATGCCTCTTTAGCCAGTTGCACCATACGTGGCGATTTCGCAGCCATTTTGCGGGCGATATCGCGGGCGGTATCGAGTAACTGCTCGCGGGGTACCACTTTCTCTACCGCACCCAGGCGATAGGCTTCCTGCGCATCGATTGGCTCGCCGGTAAAATACATGTAACGCACTTTTTGGACTGGGAACATACGTTGTAAATGCGCGCCGCCGCCCATGGCACCGCGGTCTACTTCTGGCACGGCAAAAGTGGCGCACTCGGAAGCGACTAACACATCGGCTGCGCCGCTGATGCCAATCCCGCCGCCCAATACAAAACCGTGTACGGCAACAATCACCGGCTTGGGATTGCGGTGAATTGCTTTAAAGGTGTCGTAATTGCCTTTGTTTACTTTGGTGATCATTGCGCTATTGGCAGCAAGTTCTTTGATGTCGACACCGGCACAAAAACCACGACCTTCGGCGGCGATAATAATGGCGCGCACATCGGGGTTTTCACCCAGTGCATTTAACTCGGCAGCAATCGCCAACCAGCCAGCGCTATTAAAGGCATTCACCGGCGGGTGATTAAAAATTACTTCGGCAATACCGCTGTCGATACGAGTAGAAAATGGCTGAGACATGGTTATTTCCCCTGCGCCTGTAAACGCTGTAATTGGGCTTCGGCCTCGGCAACCAGACCGCTAATTAATTCTTCACAACTTAATAATTTATCGATCACGCCAGCGACTTGACCAGATGGCAATACGCCGTCGTCGGGACGGCCATCAACCATGGCTTTCTGAATAATCATAGGCGCGTTGGCCGACATAATGGCTTGCGCTGGCGTCAGGTCACCGTCTTTGCTCATGGCGATAGCCGACTTCAGCAAACCGAAAATACTGGCACCGGTAAACTTGCGGAAGGCCAAACCATTGCGCAGTGCAATCACTAATTTTTTAAGATTTCCCGCGCGCTCTAACTCCGCTAAAAAGCGATTTAGAATCATGCGCTGCTGAATACCATCGAGGGCTTGCGAGACAATAATATCGGCGGGGTTTTTACAATCTAAGTAGCGCTGCTTAGTCGCCTCCGGAACGGGACTTTCCTTGGTCAATAAAAAGCGCGTTCCCATCGCGATGCCATCGGCACCAAAGGCCATGGCCGCAATCAGACCGCGACCATCTTTAAAACCACCGGCGCCCAACACGGGAACCTGTGCGCCAACCGCGTCAACTACCTGCGGTAATAGCAAAGTGGTTGGCACCGAGCCGGTGTGTCCACCACCCTCGCCGCCCTGAACCGTAACCGCATCGGCACCCATTTCCACCGCTTTAACAGCGTGCTTGGGCAAACCAATCGTCGGCATGCAGACCACGCCGGCATCTTTAAGCTTGGCGACCATGTCCTTGCCTGGTGAACGGGAATAACTAACCGCCTTCACCTTGTGCTTAATGACCAGATCGACAATCTCGGCAGCATTGGGCTGATACATATGAAAATTGACGCCAAAATTTGCCTCGGTCAATGACTTCACTTTGAGAATATCGGCTTCCATTTGCGCAGGCGGAATCGTCGCCCCGGCTAAAAAGCCAAAGCCACCGGCATTGCCTGTGCCCGCCACCAACTGCGGATCGGCAACCCAGCCCATCGCGGTCTGGATTACCGGATAGCGGCAGCCGAGAAGTTCGGTAATTCGAGTATTAAGTAGCTTCGACATGATATTCAGCCTATGGCTTCATGGTTTGAGGACTGACGTCAGACGTCGGACGAAGCACCATCGTCAGACACCCGACTTCCGACGCCTGACTCACAGCCGCACTCCCGCTGGATTATCCTTCAACTGCTTGCTGCGCAGATTGTGCGGATCGATTTGGCGAATAACCGCTAATTGCTCTTCAGTGGGCGCCGCTGTCGTCGCTATCGTGTCTGGCACATGCACCTCGAAACCCGTATTGGCAACCACCTCGTCCACTGTGACACCGGGGTGCAAGCTCACAATCTGCATTTGGTGATTAGGGCCGTTGAAATCGAACACACCTAAGTTGGTGTACACGCAGCGCAAATCGACTTCGTCAAAGCTATAGCCTTTTGGCAGACGCTCTGGATTAAAACCGATGGTGCAGACAACATCGCACTCGCCTTCAATAAATACGCGGGGACCGTGAGCGGGCACCATGTAACTATTGGCGTGGCAAATAGAGTTACCGGGAAAACCACGCACGCCTAACATTTGCACTTTAGGCTTTTGGTAATCGCCGCCCATGGCAGAAATATTGGCCTGACCAAAACGGTCAATTTGAGTTGGGCCGCCAGTAAGGTGACGACGGCCACTCCAGACGTTGTCGAAAATCCGACTAAAACCCATCCAGTTTTCATTCATTTGCACAAAGTCAGCCGGACGCTTGCCAACCGGATTTGGCGCCGACAATATCCACGCCTCAGAATCGGTCATCATAATGCCGGGGTTGGTGGTCAACATGGCAAGGCTGGCAGCAATACGCTGCAATACGCCAATACCGGTCACCAGCACTTCGCCGTCGTGCTCGTAAGCCGCCGCGTTAGCGCAAATCATTAGCTCTGCCAAACTGTAATCGCTTGCAGGTGTGCTCATCATCAATTCTCCTTTCCCTGTTAGCCGATTAATAAACGGGTTGTGGCAATTTACGAATGGCATCTAGGCCGCCAACTTTGGCCTGATACTCATCCTCGCTGCTGTCTTTGATGTACTTATCAAAGTAAGCGGCAAAACCACCCTCTTTGGCAGAGGCGTTGTATTCCTGAAAATGCGGTATATCAAAACCGTAATCTGGGCTGCATGACGAGGGATGCGCGCCACCCGGCACAAGTGCAACACCTGTGGTGTAGTTGCGTTCCCAGAACACCAAGCGCGCCTGCGCCGGATCGGCAAAGGCCTCAGCTTCAACAATTTCTTCGCTGGTCACGAAGGTCTTGTCAGCTGCGCGCACAAACCAATCATCCATGTGGTGATCTGGCGCCGTGATTTGACACACACCGCGCACATCGGCGCGATTTACATGCACCAAGGCCACGTCTAATTTCAGCGCCGGCATCGCGACCCACTCTTTGTCATCGTAGGGGCTGTCGATCACTTTAATATCGGGGTTGAACTTGATTACGTCAGTACCCAAACCCACCTTGGTCGGAATGAAGGGACAACCCCAGGCCGCTGCGCGCAAGCCCAGCAACATCATGCCCTCATCAATTTCCATTACTTCTAAGTTGCCGCTCTGGCGCGCCGCACGGAAATAGGGCTCCAGGGGAATAAAATCCAAGGACACGAAGGCAAACACCAATTTGCGTACCTTGCCGGCTGCGCACAGCATGCCAACGTCAGCACCGCCGTAGGCGACGATGGTTAAATCCTTTAGGTCAGAATTCAGAATCGCGCGGATCAAAGCCATGGGCTTGCGACGCGGCCCCCATCCACCTATACCAATGGTCATGCCGTCACGTAACTGACCAACAATCTCCTGCAAACTCATTTGCTTGTTCACGAGCGCTCCTTGGGTTTTCAAAACAGCCTTATGTGTAATCACCCTAAAAAGCGGTAATCAGCACACGGGAATTACGGTATACGTAAATATAACACCAAATTATTATGCAAAACATCATTTGTGCTTAATTTTACTAATGTCTTAAGCCATTTGGGGTAGGCAAACAGTATAGCCAATGATTTTTGGCTTTCACGTCGTCCAAATGGCAAGGGTTGGGAGGGAGAGATCGGGAACTGGGAGTCGGAAGTCGGAAGTTAAAACATCAGCCCACATCGACAAAGCGCCCACCACACTCCGTCATACTCAGCTAAAACCGACGCACCCCACAACACCTCGTCATCCCCGACCCCGATCGGGGATCCAGAGTGAGCGACAGCGAATGCCTTTAACGTCAGGCATCCGCCCCCGACGTCCGACAAAACCAAACCTATACGCCAACGCTCAAAGCCCGAGACCTATGGATCCTCGATCGGTGTCGAGGATGACGGCTAGAAAAACAGATGACACTTAAGCGACTTTAAAAAGCAAAAACGAGAAGCCCCGCCGCCCCACACCTCAATGATCAAACTGCACCGGCTCTTTGTTTTTATTACTAATCACCACCGTACGCGCAATTTTGTCGTGCCAGCCCTGCTTGCGCCTATCTAGCCCAACCCAGATAAAGCCGAGCATCAGCACCATGGCCGACAGGTAGTAGCACACATAGCGCACCAGCCACTGTTTCAGCGTGGGCTTTTCACCTGTTTTGGCATCAACAATGGCCAACCTCAAAACCATCTTACCCGGCGTGGCGGATTTATAAATCCAGAACACCAGCACCACGATGGCGGGCAAAATATAGTTCACCACTACATTCACATTGCCAGGCACCTGCAGGGTCTCGAAAGACATGGTAGACATATGCATGCCCTCACCTTTCACACTGGACCACTGCGCGTCGCCAAAGCTAAGGGCAATAATCGGCAATATAAGCAAGCCGAAAAGAAAGGTATCGATCACCGATGCCAACACGCGCACCCAAAATCCGGCATACTCAAGTTGCTGTTCCGACGCTTGCGGGGTGTTTTCCATAGTCACTCCAAACTGGTTTTGTATTAAGGGCATCTCTATAAATTGCTTGCGGCCTCTGGCTTACGGGCATTTTCTCCAGTAAGGCGCGCGATGCAGGCGGGCTGGTTGCCCGTCGAAGCAGCGCAACGCCGCTGGGGGAAATGCCCGTAAGCCCCGAAGGGCGCGGCCTGAGCGGTGCCACGGCGGCGTTGCCTTGCTTGTAAAGGACAACCAGCCTTAACCTGCGCAAGGCGCCTTGCCGTGACACCGCTCAGGTTGCGCAGAGGCTACAATCAATTTATAGAGGTGCCCTTAAGGTCGACAATACACTGTATTCATTATGGCAGCGCTGATTAATCAGAGTTGCCTTAGATTGACGCACGCTAAGTAAAAAACACTAACAGTGCAAATTTTAGGGATGCCCAACAATGCCACTCAGCTCCTTGCAAACCTACGACATCGAAAAGGCCTTGGTGGCTGGCAGAAAACTTGATGCCATTAAAATGTATCGCGAAGCAACGGGCTGCTCCTTAGTTGAGGCTAAGGACGAAATCGAAAATATGCTCTCCAGCTTAAAATCGCTGAAGCCGCGATACTTCAAAGACGTCGGCGTACAGGCGGAGCCAGACCCAGTAAAACCCACGAGCAAGAAGAAAGCCTTTCTGATGACCTTCTTCTTGGTGGATACCCTGATATTCGCTGGCCTTGTTTACTATTTTGTATTTCGTGACGATGGCAATAACACTGCGGCAAACGTCGCCAATCAAGCAGCACAAATCACTCAACAAAAAAATAAGCAGACTGAAACCCAAACCCAAGGCCGCCCCAAATCAATTTCCCTGCCTGGCAATGTCGATACCGCAAGCTATACCGAATCACTGAGTGCAGACGATAGCTTCGATTCGCTTTACCAAGCCAAGCTAAACAGCAGCAGCTACATCAATAGAAAAAGCTCAGGCAATAACAGACGCTTTGACAGCAGTATCATCGAACGCAAAATCAAATCCGCCCGCAGCCTGCTCGCTCTGCAACGCGTCCCGCCGACAAATAGCTCGCTGACATTGATCGAAACAAGCGCTGCACCAATAAGTTTGGACGGCATTATCAATAGCGAAGAATGGCAGGACGCCACCGCGATTGTCCTTGATGCAGAAAACCAAACTACCCTGTATTTCAAAACCGATGGCGAATGGCTGTACATCGCCTGCGACGCACCGAGCGAAAAAAGCCAAGGCGGCTACGATCAACTGCGGGTGTACTTCCACGCCGGACTCAGCCCAAACCTGGTCAACGAGCGCATCCACATCGGCAAAGGTGCGGGGATCACCAGCATTCGACAAACCACTTTTCGCTGGCAGGGTGACCCACCAAAGAACGACAACGAACGCTGGAAAAAGTACGCCATCAATGACTGGGGACTCTACAACTACGCCTACGGCAGCTCGTCGATGAGCAGCGGCCATCGCCAATACGAGGCGGCCATACATTTAGGCGAAGCCGGTCTGCACAGCAATGTGCCCTTCACGGTATATGCCGAAGTTGAGACCGATCCACTAAAAGATGCTCAGGGGAAGTTTGTTGAACGGCAGTATTTAGGCGAACAGGGCAATGAGCGGAATCCGGCTTGGATGGTGTTTTAGCGTAAGTCGGCAATTAGCCCGCCCCCACCCAAAAGACATTCGCTCTGACACTCAATGTCATAAGAACACATATAGACGCCCCTTGCGGAGATTACACACGCGCCATTGGCTATGAATGGCTGGCCGGAATGGTGTTTTGCTTCGGCTGCACACGGCACCCCTCAGCAAAGGAATTCCGTATTATCTGTACTCGCAACTTTCCCTATGAGCTGCGACTCATTGATTGACGCGGTGTGCCGGTCTGCATAGAGTGGCGGGACTAATAATAAAAATTGATCATCCTGAGGTGCTACCGTGCGCTCGCTTCGACACCTGTCTCACTACCTGTTGCAACATTCCGTCCGAATTGTCATTTCGGTGGTCATCGCCACCTCGCTTTATAGCTGCAAGAGCAATAGCAGCTCCGGCGGCAATAACGGTGGTGAAACGCCGCCGGTGACTCAGGCGAGTTGCGGCGCCAACGATACGCCGGAAACCGGCGTGCAGGGGGATATTCCGCGTGAGGATCAAGACTCTGGCCGGTCGCTGTTAGGGTATAACTGCGGCCTGTCGCCAGTGTATCAATTTGAGGTTGCGGGCGCGGTGCAGGGCTATGACCACTGCGTGTATATTCGCCCCGCCACAGGGTTCAACCCGCTGCAGCAAAACGAAACCACGCCGATTGATGTCTACGATGTCAGCAATCCGACTGCGCCGATTTTTATCAAAACCTTGCTTACCGCAGCTGCCTCTGGCCTGGGGGGAACCTCGGAAACCCTGCGGGTCGCGCCTACCACCAACAACCCTGATGTGCCGCCGCTACTTGCGTCGGGCAGCAGTCTTTACGATATAAGCGACTGCGCCAACCCGTTACACAAGGGCGATATTGCCTGGCCGGCTTCGCTTCCCTGGCCGGTGGGCCTCTCCCACGATATTCGTATCAGTCATGCAGGTAACAGGGTGTCGGCCTCGCTTGGTATCGTCACCGCCGATATTACCGATCTTGATAACCCGGAAAGCTGGGCGCCAAAAAACTGGTCTTGCGCGGTAGCCGGACAATTCGCCACGATACACGCGATTCTGGAAGCAGGCCCGCTTGGGCTTTGCGAAATTGTGTCAAGCCTGGGGCTGGGTCTTCCGGAGGATACTGCTCCACAGCTCGCTCATGGGCCTGATCACAATGGCAATGGCACGCGACTCTATGCGGGAAATCAAGGGATTCCTGCAGATGTCGGCGATGCGAGTGGGTTTCTGGATGCCGGCGGCAGCTTCGAAGATGTCGGCGATACCACCATCCGCATTCTGGATCTGACGACTGAGCCACCCACGGTACTGGATCAGGCAGACGGTCCCGGCCACGCCGTTGACTGGTTCCGTTCTGCCGACGGCCGGGAGTATATTCTGCACTCCAATGAGTTTGTGTTTGTTCAGCAGGCAAGCTGCGCCCCGCACCCTCGCCCCAACTCACTGGGCTGGGCCTTCGAGGCTTTTATCACCGAGGTGACCGACGACACCTTAATCCGCCGTTCCATGCTGGAGTTGGATATCAACAAACCGGAGTTCTGTCAGGAAAAACTCGCTTCCGGCCAGGGCACCTCCATCGCCTACCACAGCGTTGACGATCACTTTAATGCCAAGCTGGCGATGATTAACTTTGGCGACGGCATCTTGCCTTCGCCAAATCCGCTCAGTGGTGCGGGTTTACGTGTGTTCGATATTCGCAACCCGTCGGAGCCGGAAGAGGTCGCCTACTTTAATCGCGGCAGCCTGGAGCACGCCGGCGCGTCCTATTACGACCACGATGCTGGCCTACTCTATATGCCGGATGCCTCTGGCGTAAGGGTACTAGAGCTGCAACCGCAGATCGTCAGCTATATGGGCCTGCCGCAGCCGAGCGACCCCAAATACCCTCGTTATCCAAACGGGCGTGCGGCGACACCAGCTGAGTAACGCTGCCGCTATGCTGGCGTTTACTGAGCGCTTGTTTTCAAGCTGGCACTTGTTCTCAGGCAAGTATCTAGTCGGTCTACTTGGCGTTGTGTGGCTAGCCAGCGCAAACAGCGCCTATGCCCATTCGTTTGGCCAGACCTACACCATGCCGGTGCCGGTGTGGCTCTATCTTTACGGAGCCGCCGCCGCGCTGGTAATTTCCTTTGTGTTAGTGGGCTATTTTGTCTCGACCCAGTCAATTGAAATTAACCGGCGCCAGTACTATCTTTCACGCCGGTGGACGCCCCGCCCGGCGATAGCCGGATTCTTACTGAGTAGTCTTCGCGGCCTGTTTGTTTTCTTGCTCGCCCTCGCCATCATTGCCGGTTTTATCGGCACGCAAAACGCCTACCGAAACCTGAACATGACCCTGTTTTGGGTGGTATTTGTACTGGGCTTTACCTACCTCACCGCCCTGTTCGGAAACTGGTTTGCGGTGCTGAATCCTCTGCGGGTAATAGCGGAATGGATTGAAAAACTCGCTGGCCGAAAACTACAGGGGCGCTGGCCTTATCCGCAGAAACTGGCCTATTGGCCGGCACTGATCCTGTATATGGGCTTTATCTGGCTGGAGTTATTTGGCCGCTCCACGCCCATGTCATTGTCCGTTGTATTGCTGGGCTATACCTTGATCAGCCTGCTCGGATCTTATTTACTCGGCAAAGAACCCTGGTTCAAATACTGCGAATTTTTCAGTGTATTTCTTCGGCTGGTGGCGAAAATGGCGCCGCTGGCGATTGACGCCCCAGACGGCAAGTTCCAGAAAGCGTATCTGCGAATGCCCCTTGCGGGGCTGCTTCAGCAAAAGGCGATTCCGCTGAGCCTGCTGGTGTTTGTGCTGTTTATGCTATCTTCCACGGCCTTTGATGGCTTGCATGAAACAGCGCTTTGGGTCGGTGCGTTCTGGAAGAACCTCTACCAGATGCTACTGTTCCCCATCTATGGCAGTGCCCCGCCAGTCACCCTACCGACGATACGAAAACTATTTTTGATTTACCAAAGCGGCGCCCTGCTGCTCTCGCCGTTGGTTTATCTGGTCATCTATGCCCTGTTTCTGTTTATTGCCAAGGTCTTGATCCGGCCGTCGCTGTCGCTAAAGGCTCTGCTCACCTGGTTTGCCTATAGCCTGCTTCCCATTGTGATTGCCTACCACTTCACCCATTACTACACCCTACTGCAGATACAAGGGCCACAGACGTTACGACTGGCCTCAGACCCATTTGGCTTTGGCTGGGACCTGTTCGGTACCGCGAAGATGGCCATCAATATCGTGCCAGATATGGGGGTCGTCTGGCACAGCCAGGTTTTGGTGATCGTAGCGGGACATATTGCCAGTGTGTATCTTGCGCATGTTCAGGCCATGGCACTGTTTCAGGATCGCCGCGCCGCCATTATTAGTCAGCTGCCAATACTGGTATTGATGGTGGTACTCACCACACTGGGCTTGTGGATTTTGTCCCTGCCACTGAATCCGGGCACGCTCGGTGGCTAGGGCGATAATCGGCATTTTCGCCAGTCAAAGGCGACTCTGGTGTTGAAAGAAAACCAAGAAATACAAGGGGTCAGGTCTTTGATTTATGGTTCTTTGGTAGGCTTATGAGCTATCGTTACGTGGTATCAGCCTGCAAGCTCAAGTCTCAATGACCTAACCATCACAATCTCTTCTCATCCTTGATAATTTGAACAAACAGTCGAATGAATTTCCTCCTCAGCGAACAAGGCTTAAATCATAAATCAAAGACCCCATTGCTTTCCAGAATATGAATCATTCTCGGCTTTCCCAATATTTCTTCTCCACAACATCCAAGTGCTTCTTATCCCAGCCTACTGCTGCTTCTGTAAGCCCTCCTGGCGGTATCTCTGAAGAAGTGCGTACATAGACAGTCTCGCCTGCAGCGATATTGACCAACAATTCCGCAGTGCTACCTCCCGGCGAGCCAAATGTATATACGCCAACATCAATATGATGCTCTCCTGGCGGAACCCTGGTGCTAATAGAGCGCCCACCTCTGAGTGACCCCACATAGTTTTCGTCTACATGAATCCGTAAGTCAGCTGCGAAGCCAATAAATTCGTACTTTGGCTTGTAAATATATATTGCCCCGCTATTGGTCTCATTTAAAGTTCCGTCAACATAGATCGCTGGCGACGCGCAACCAATCAACGCAAAAAATATTATTGTCAGTGAATATCGACCCATTTTAATTCCTAGTAAATTCATGGCGCCGCGCTCACCGGAAAATTAGGAGCGCAGCGAGTAATTTTTCCGAGTGCAGCGCCTTGTATACATTAGTCCGAATCTGACTCTAGCAATGGATTCTGGCTGCTTGATGGTAGCTCTTCTGCTCTTGCTTGGGTCTTCCAGGCTATTTGCGATAGTTCTTTGATTCTATCAACAAAAGGCTTGGCGTCTTTTCCAAATTTCCCAATCACGATACCTGCATCGCCTACTAGCCCCCAAACTCTATCTACATCACTCATTTTTTTATGCATTTCCGATTGCAACGCCTCTAAGCGCCTTAGCAAACGTCTTCGATGATCTTCTTCAAATAGTTCTGATTCACCTATCTGCTCTCTTAACTCATTAATGATTATTTGAATTCTTTTTAAATCACCATCAGTGAATTCATAGAAAAAACCTTTATCAAGTATTTTTTTCTTATTATCGATAGCAGACAAGAATTGGTTTCTTCTGTTTGAACCAACCTCATCGTCTATTAGTGGCTGAATGGCCTCCCTAATAAAAGCCACATATTTGATAAACTCCTTGAGATCATCTGTATTACTGTGCCCTACACTTGGCAAAGGAGGGAAGTTGATATGATTAAAGTACGGCTCTTCTTCAACATTCGCAATTATTTCAGCAATTAGCTCTAAAACCTGAGGATACTTTGTCTGAAGTTTCACAAATGACATTGATTCCAGTGTCTTCGCGAGATAATCTAACACTGATTCGTGGTTTCCTTTCTTCGATGCAGCAATCGACTGATTAACTGGCACCACTCCTGCATCACCTAAGATTTTATCAAATTGCCTTATTAGTTTTTCTACCTGTATCGCAGGGTTGCTCATTTGATCTCCGTCATTTCCTGCCATTCTGAATCCTTATTTATGTTGTATAACGCCCACATAAAGCGCGCGAGGTACGAGCGTCGCATTTGATGTGATTGTTAGCTGCATATTCAAATGCCCAGTTCTGGATTCTTCTGGGCGTATACATCTGCGTTGTTTTGTAGCTCAGTCCCAATATCATATCTCTCTTCACTCCATCTGCCGTATAGAGTACCTTCTCCAAGGTTCTCTGAGGTGTTCAAATGGTAGTTATATGTGTCGAGGAATAACTGCTCCAAGTATTTGGAAATCCTGTTTTCACATTCATAGAACGAAAGATGCAAAGTCTCTTCGGCCGGCCATTTCTCTTTTATATGCTTCTTGACCCTGTTAAGGGCAAGACCTTTTCCTACATAGACGCAGATCATTGAGCGGATGTTATGATCTTCGCAATGGCCCTTCTCAACCCATAAGTGATAGATGCCTGACTTACCCTTCAATCCGATGAGAAGTTCATTAATTGAAAGAAAATCGTCCTGGAACTCTTCGATCAAGTCGAGATGCAGTGAAATGCAAAAACCGCTTAGGTTTATTATTTCATCAGCAGAAACTGGGGTAGCTAGCTCAGTCTTGCATATACTGTCAAATTTATCGTAATCGTTAGTTAAGCAAGGAATTTGCTCTTCATACTCGCAGTAGTGCATGAGTCGTTCCTGATCTGTAGGGCATCTAACGAGGCTGTAGAAAAACTCCAGCCAATCCATTTCTTTGAAATTTACGCGCTCCTACGTGAAATTCCCGAAAATAACGCAACTTAATCTCCTCCGATTTCAAGAAATCGGCCTATTTATAAATCAAAAATCGACCAGAGCCGGGCCTTGAAAATTCCCGCTAGTAATTCTACAGCCTCAACGCCAAAATCAGCGGCGAGTTTACGAGTCCGCTGAATTTTCTTGTTCAATGATTTTCATACGATGAGCGACTTCCTTCTCTAACTCCATCATATGCATTTTCATTTCTTTCTGTTTCATTGAGGAGTTTTCTAGGTTATGTCTAACTTGCGCATATTCTTCAGAAAACGCAGCATAATGATGCATTATCGGCTCAATCTCTGGATTTTCTATATCACCACCCAGCAGTAGTTCCCTATGCTGCCGCATATCACTGCGCATTGATTCCAACTCCTGCATGCGCTGATTTAGCTTATGACGCTCTTCTTCATAAGCCATCATTCTATGCTTACCGTGTTCCAATTCTTGAAACAGATGGCTCATTTCAAGTTTTCGCCTTTTTAAATATTCCATTTCTTTCATGCGTCTATAAGCGAGTTTATCCCGGCGCTTAACTTCTCTAATCTCTTCAACTACCTCATCGCTTACTTTTTCATCAAGGTTTTCTCTAGCCAATTCGAGAAAACGATCTGCTTGATACATATGAAATGTATTTTTTGCTTTATCTTTAAACTCTTTAACCAATTCTGGGCGGGGGCCAACGGTTTTGCCCTTGAACCTTTCCCACCAATCTTCTTTTTTGTCATCAGTTACTAATACTATGCCCTTGCCAGACTCAATCGCTTTATCAATCACTTGAAACCAGACAATAAGGTCTCCATACCTCCTGCATTTTTCAACAAACACCTCACTATCGCTAGATTTTGATCCATCTTTAAAACCAGGTGGTATTTTTTGTTTATACCTTTCTTCGCCGTCTGTTATCAGTTCTAAAAGCTTTTCTTTCTCATAAGGCGCGCCCACTCTGCCTTCAAAAATCGATGCAATTGCTTCTTTTATTTCATCGTTTGATATTCTTTCTGTGTGTACAGATTTATTATTTTTTAGCTCTTCACAAAGTTCATCAAAAACTAGTCCTACTTTATTCATTGTGTCTGAACTAACAAAAGGGTGTTGACGAGCATTTTCCAAATCGCTTTTTAATGAAGCAATTAATTTGGTGGTATCATCATATGATTTTTCTTGCTGGTCGATTACAGATAAACGATTGTTGAAATATTCATCTGCTGCTCTATGTGGAAGCCAAACTCTGCTCTTAATTTTTTCTAATATCCGTAGAAACTCACTACGAGTCGTATCTGAGTATCGATACAAATTAAGCAATATATTGGCATCAAATACGAACAGTGACGTATCCCATACTTCTCTGAGACGTCTCTCACTTTCTTTAAAGTGCCCAGGAAACAAATCCTTCATACTATCTCCATCATTGAACGCCAAAAGCAGCCGCGCAGCTTTATCGCGTCGGCCTGCATTTTCTTGTTATGCCATTTACTCGCCATCTATAGGGTTTCGCAGATAGCCTGCCATGATCTCTAAAGCGACTTCTGGAGACTTATCGGCTATTTTATCAATGACCTCTTTACCTTTCTGTTTCCAGTAGGAATCCGTTAACTTGGCGTAAGGCAGGGACGCTTCTATTTCTCTTAGTTCTCGTAGTCTGTGTTTAACGCGGATATTTAGACGGAGATCAGTTCTATCACAGCTTTTGCTCGAATCGCCACCAACGAACCAGTGCCCGACCAAGTTGTTCTCTAGAAACGTAGACGTCTTCCTCTGCAGTATGGCGTGTTTTTCCATATTTTCTTCACCATCCGCGAAAACATCTGTGTGCGTATTTCTGTCATAGGGATGATCTTTTATTGCCGCTACCTGCTTCTGCCATTCTTCCCATTCACTAATAAACAATAGCAACTCTGAACGAACCCATTCTGTTCTCGGATTGGAAATAGTCAGCTTATCCATGGGCACCCCCAAAAGGCATAACGCCCGCATAAAGCGCGCGAGGTACGAGCGTCGCCTTTGATGCGTTTGTTATACATTTACTGAAGCTCCATTTGTGCATTTACAGTAGAAATCGGGTTTGAGCCCACAGCTATTCGTAATGGAAACCCTCGTACATCTAAAATATTTGTAGCCAAGTTAACGATTAAAAATAGACCATTATCATTTTCTATTGAAAGCCTAAACAAGCACGCCTTCTTATCAAAAAGGTTTCTACAGTTTGTATTTAGCTCAATTTCTGTGGTTGTTTCGGTAATTGAAGCTAAAGCTGGAGCCACAATAGCTAGAACCATATCTCTAATAGCAGCTCCTTCATCAATGCTTTTTGCTTGAGAAGCGAACTTTATAGCCTCTACAATATCTCCAAATGAATCATGTAACTCCTGCTCGTTCATCTCACTCATATGCGCCACTTCATGAGCCGCAGCATTTGGTTTCTCGTCACTTGTTAGTTGATCGGCATGTTGATAGTAGGATTCAACTGTTCCTTTCTTTAATATAAAACATCCCAATGACCCGAGTAATTCTAGTAACGAAGTAAGCCTAATCTTTAAGCCGCTCCATAGGCCTTCATTACTAACAACAACTTGTGATATATCATCCGCATTCATAAAAGTACAAAAAGCTGATCGCCTTTTTGCTATCGAGTCGTCCCTCTGCAAATCGCGGTTTACCCAATAAGGGTGATTCACCGCTTCCCCACTAATATCGCTCCAATTTGCATCAACACATTGCGTAAAATCTCTATAGGTATCCCTCGCAAATTGAACGGCACTTCTATGGCCAAGTGCTATGGCAATATCATCAGCTTGAGGCTGATTGATAAACGGAGAAATTGAGTCTAAACCGTCTGTTAAGGCATCTGCATCAGCTAAAATCGATGGTGTTTTACCAATTAATCGCATTAACTTAGTAACAACTGGCATTTGCCCTTTACCTGTTACAGGAAGTATTTGCGACCCTGCGGCCTCGGTATTTAAATCTAATACTCGGCTAATCCCTGAGCAGATAATTTGATCGCTTGGTCCTTCTACGAGCAAAGGCCTATTACAAAAGAGTGCAAGCTTATGCTCTTGCCCCATTCGGGCTAAAAGCGCTTTGATCTTTCTATTTCTAAACTCCTCAATAGTTGGGTCAATTTGGACTGCATCAGTATATATATCTGTACAAAAAACAATTGATGCCAAATCGTCTACCGATTGAAGGTGAATAAACTCAGTTGAGTGAGTTGATAAAAACACCAGCTTCTTTCCTGATGTGCTTGGATCACCTGCCACTTTTGAAATTTCTTGATATAAAAACGACTGCAATTGTGGATGTAGTGACACCTCGGGCTCATCAATTAGTACAACGCCAACTTCATCATCATAAAGACCGGCTAGAATTGACACCAAGTGTAGAAGGCCACTTGCCTCACGTGCCGAAGAATACTCACTTCCTTCAACATCGACTCTAGAAAAATAGACTTTTAGATTTCCACCGTCCCAATCTATACGAACATCTCTATTAAATAATTTTCTCAATCTCTCTTGGACTTTAATTAGTATATCTGGGCGCTCTGATAAAGTTGCAAAATCGCCAGTTACAGTTTCATTGGCATGCCTATACTGCATTGAATCTTTAGCGCCGTAAGTAGCCTGTTCGTATCGTGGGTTTCCGCGTCTGCCGTCATAGTCGGACCGAAAGTTCTCCATAGGGCCAAGCCGTCCAGCCGATACGTATCGAATTTTTTTGTTAGAAGCATATTGATTTATCGATGCCTTCAAGCCTCTAAAAATCTGTGTCTTACCTGACCCGTTTGGCCCCAATAGAGTTGTAACACCTCCATGAATGGTTATGGACTTCTGACCAATATTTTGAATATTTGATTGATTGAGGTTTAGTGTTATTTCTGTGGGGAATTCCATTTTCACGATTCTCTATGTTTTGTATAACAGTTTTGTTATAACGACTCAGGCCATATATCATTTTGGCCCCCTTATCACGGAAGTGGCTTTTACGTTGATTGGAAAATCGTTGGGAATTCAATGAAATATCGACCTCGCTATTAGCGAGCGCCCGACAAACGAAGACTAGTTCCCTTTATTTCTACCAAACATTCCTTTCCCCTGATCATATCCTGTTTTTTATGTTTTTCAATAAGTTAAGTCATTCTAAAATGTGTTAATGAGAATGGCTCTACTGTTCACAAGGGTTTAATCCTCGGGAACCGCTAATCTCAACAAAGACACAAACCCACTATAACCGAGTAGCAGTCACCGGCTGCGCCAATATCCACAGCCCAAAACACGTAAAAATAATCATCAACACCAGCATGGGCAATTGACTCAGCGTTGCCTGCCGACGCTGCGGAAATAGCGGCAGCGCTTCTTTATGGGCTAAGTACACGCTGAGCACGTGGCCAAAAAGGATTAAACCCACCTGCGTATGCCACACCCAATCCATATTGGGGATAACTGATTCGGGTCGCCAATGGGCGCTGCCGAATAAGTTCCAAGACCAGCCGAAGGGATCTGATATCAGTCGCCAAATCATTACGCCTTGGGTGCTGATCAAAGTGTAGTAATGGGTGATGTGGTAGACCAAGGCGATGGGTAAAAGTGAGTAGGTGAAATGTAAGGCGAGTGAGGATAGCGATGCGTGATACTTTGTTAGCCGACGTACGATTGCCAGAAAGAAATACAGTACGCCAAGGTAAAACAGCGGCGACAACACCAGCACGGTGGTTTCGAACACGCCATGCGCCGCTTTTAATACCGGATAGGCCTGCACAATATTTTGGCCGTTGTATTCCCGGTATATTCCGGCGATGTCTTGCCAAAAGAACGTTGCCCAGATATTGGTGCTGTGCAAACCGTCGAATGCGGTTGACGATAATAGAAACAAAACAAACAGCAGCTCACTCATTGAGGATGCTTTGCCAATTTGAAGACCCGAGAACGGCATGCGTAAAATCACCGCTGGGCGTGACTGGGATTCATCCCTTGCTTGAATAGAGATTGGCGCCATTTTGGAGATCAGCGCAAACAGAACCGCGAAAAATTCGCCCTGTTTAAACCAGCGCTCGCTGCCGATTAACCATGCGGCTACGACGTTCAACAAGCTATAAGCCAGCAAGACACTCGCAAGCCCTCGCGGGCCGCTTTCGCCAAATAATTCAAACCAAATAAATCCGATATAGAGCAACAAGGCCGGCCAATATTCTAGTTTTTCACCCCAGCGAAAGCGGCCAGAAAAATCAATTTTAAACACCGCCGCCAAACAAAGCACCATGGTTTGCCAGGGGTTTACTAGCGGGTAAAGATCACCCACCAAGGCACTAAAGTAGGCGAAGCCTAAAACAAATATGATCCAGAAAAAGGTCATATTAAAATTTAAAAAGGCATTCGCCGTGCCCCACAAACCGGTGGCGATACACAGCAGCAAGGCGAATAAACTCACTACTCGTAAAACAAGAATCGCGATGGGAGATATGACAAACAGGTTTTTTTCGCGCACAGGCTGGAGCGAGTCTTGCGCGGCGCGTTGATCGCTGGCGAACCACGCCACCAGTAAAAACGACAGCAGCAAGGCCGCCGCACTGCCCCAGGCGTATAACCAAAACGGCACAGGTAAGGTGTAAAGCGTACCAAAGGAATGCGACCACGCTGGCGCTGCAAACGCCGCTAGGCTAATTACTAGCAGCCAATACAGACGCCGCGTACTGGCGGTCTTTTGGCCGCTGCGCTTACACAACATAGCGGCAACTACCCGACTTAAAGCCCTGTGGGTTTAGGTGCAGTGGGCCCAGCACTGGGGGTGAATTCCAAGATTTGAAAACCCGCACTGTAGCCTGCTATCCAAATATGGCCGGTTTCAGGTCGGTAGCGAATATAGGTGGCGACGGCGTCCCAGCGATCGGCTGAACTGCCGAAGCCTTCCGACAGTAATACCGTGGGGGTATTTGGGTTTGGTGCCGGATGCCAGTAAGCAATTTCAAAGGGATTGGCGGGATCGTGAATGTCCCACACCCGCAGACCACCGGTGTAGTAACTCATAAACAAGGTGGTGGCGTTGTTTACATCGTCAAAGCCAACGTAGTGGGCAGAGTAGTTGGCGACGTCTATTTCAGTCTGTGGGCAGTTCTCTAATTTATTCACGTCGAGAATAATATCCGACACTCTGACCGGATTAGCTTCGTCGGTGATATCAATAATACGGCTGTGGGCCCAGGGACAAACTCCGGCGGTTGGCCATTCATCGCTGGAGTAAACGTAGGTGCGTCCGCCATTTTTGAACCAACGCGCGGTGTGCGAACCGGCCGTTGGCGCTTCGCCATCCAGTAAATTACTCCAGCCCACAAAGCCAATCTCTGGCGGTTGTGTGCCAAACAGGAACGGTGATGCTGGCGTGGTACGATCCTGGAAGCCACTCACATCTAAAATTAGAAGACCGTTTTGCCCCACCGCTGGCCCGTTAGGCAAACCCAAACCCAAAGACACAAAACCAAAATTGGCCTGATAAAGACGGGTGCCCTCTGGATTTAAACCGCAGTCGTGCGAGGCGGGAGAATAGAGCTGAATCAACTTCGGCTCTTCTAGATCGGTCAAATCGATAACCGCATTACTCTGTGCCGAACTGGTGGCATAGGCCGTAAAGCCATCGTCGGTGATACACATGGCGTGACCCATAAATGCCAGACCTTGGTCGATACTGCCAATACCACCGGGTAAATCTGGCAGTGGCGGCAGGGTGATACCCAAGCCGATATTGACCGAGGCTTTTAGTACAGGCTTGCGGCAATCAATCGCCTCGTAGACATCAAATGCCGTGCCGCCACCCCGTGTGGCAACGATAATACGCCGCGCCTGATTTGCCTGAATAGATTCGTGCGGGGCAATCATGGCGGGGCTTTGCAAGATATCGACTAGCTCTGGATTTTCTGGGTCTGAGGCGTCGATGACCGCCATGCCGTTTAGGGCACTGAACTGTGGATCGATATAGGGAGACGACGCCGGCCCAAATATTTGCCCCGGCGAGGTGGTGGTGATGTAGGCGCAGTCATCTAGCCAGGCCATAGAGAAGTTGGCGCCGCGATCTAGAATCGTATTCTCGCCGACCAAGCGTAAACCTTTGCGATAGCCCTGCGCCGCACGGCCACTTAATTGGTCGGCAATCGGCACCTGACCCTGTAAACCGGTTTCGAGCAGATCGTCATTTTCAATTTCTGAACCGCCACCGGAGTTTGAACCAGAACCAGACCGAGGCCCACTGCTGCTGCCGCCACAACTGGCTATGCACACAAGGCCTATCGCCAAAATTAAGGGTGTAAGGAAGCGACGGATTTGTCTTGGGTTCATATGAATTCACTGCCTGTTCTAATTATTATGTTATTTAAGGCCTTTTCACGAGCCGGAATATTGTTCTCTGGCAAGGAAAAATCGCACGAACCGTAGCGTAGCGTAGATCACGCACTTGTGCGAGTGGCCAACAGGGAACGGTAAATGAGTGAGTTTATTCCCATAAATGACCGATTGCGTAGAGCCTGCCCTTCATGCCCTGTGGGTACGCGAGATTCGATGTTCAGAGACAAGCCTTTACGCCATTCCTGACTCATATTCTGTTTGATCTCTCATCAAGGCAAAGCTCTCGATGTATAGATCTAGCCCGAGGCGACTGGATCCTCAATCGAGTTGAGGATGACGACGGTGGGTCGTTGA